>Ga0207700_10000045_pt1 | contig 88536 bp, 79 predicted proteins | sample LARL82metaG_FD_184348 | JGI IMG/M metagenome (GOLD analysis project Ga0207700, IMG submission 184348) | Corn, switchgrass and miscanthus rhizosphere microbial communities from Kellogg Biological Station, Michigan, USA - LAR L8-2 metaG... | ecosystem: Host-associated > Plants > Roots >...
CAAGGCGGCAACAAGCGCCCCCGCTGCCGCCCCCGCAAAGGAAATGACGAAGGCGGAGAAAGACAAGGCCGACAAGGAAGCCAAGGCTGCGAAAGCGAAGGCCGACAAGGAGGCGCAAGCGAAGGCGAAGGACGACGCGGCCAAGGAGGCGAAGGCGAAGAAAGACGCCGAGGCGAAGGCGAAAAAGGATGCCAAGGACGCCGAGGCTAAAGCGAAGAAGGATCCCAAGGCGGCTGCCGACAAGGCCGACAAGGACGCGAAAGCCGGGAAGTCGAAGACGTCGACGTCGGCGAAGGACAAGGCCGCCGACGACACCACCGATGCCAAGTCGAGCAAGAGCACGAAAGCCACCACCGACAAGACCACGGCTGACAAGGCCACGACCGACACCAAGAAATAACGCGATCGCAATGACGCGAGGGGCGGCGCCTCGCGAAGCCCGTAACGACTGTCGACCCACCCCGCCGCCAGGCGGAGTGGGCTTTGCGGGGCAGTGCGGTCCCGACGTTGCGAGCATGCCCGCCGCGGTCCCGCACAGGCGTCGGTTACAATCGGGCTCGCATCTCGATCAAGCGCACATGTACAAAACCATCGAGGACACGGTCGGCGACACGCCGCTGGTCCGGCTGCAGCGGTTACCAGGGGCGACCACCAACGTCGTGCTCGCCAAGCTCGAAGGCAACAACCCGGCCGGCTCGGTGAAGGATCGTCCTGCGCTGTCGATGGTCGTCGAAGCGGAAGCGCGCGGACAGATCAAGCGTGGCGACACGCTGATCGAGGCCACCTCCGGCAACACCGGCATTGCGCTGGCGATGGCCGCGGCCATGCGCGGCTATCGAATGGTGCTGGTCATGCCCGAGCACCTTTCCGTGGAGCGCCGCCAGACCATGCGCGCCTTCGGCGCCGAGATCGTGCTCACACCCAAGGCGGGCGGCATGGAAACGGCACGCGACGTCGCCGAAAAAATGCGCGCCGACGGCAAGGGCTTCATCCTCGACCAGTTCGCCAATCCCGACAATCCGCTCGCGCACTACCGGACCACCGGGCCCGAGATCTGGCGAGACACCGACGGCGGCATCACGCACTTCGTGTCGAGCATGGGCACCACCGGCACGATCATGGGTGCCGGCCGCTATCTCAAGGAAAAGAACGCGTCGATCCAGATCGTCGGATGCCAGCCCGATGAAGGCTCGCAGATTCCGGGCATCCGCAAATGGCCGGAGGCGTACCTGCCGAAAATCTACGACGCCAGGCGTGTCGATCGCGTCGAGGAAGTCTCGCAGGCCGATGCGGAGGACATGGCGCGCGCGCTGGCACGCGAGGAGGGCATTTTCGCGGGCATCTCATCGGGCGGCGCGTGTGCGGTGGCGCTTCGCATTTCGAGACAGGTCGCCGACGCGACGATCGTGTTCATCGCGTGCGACCGTGGCGATCGTTACCTCTCGACCGGAGTATTTCCCGGTTGAGCGATACAGTGCGGCGCGGCCGCGCGGCCCCATGACTCCCACGCTCGTTTTCGACATCGAGACGATTCCCGACGTCGCCGGCATACGCCGGGTGCACGCGTTGCCCGGAGACTTGCTCGATGCCGATGTCCTCGAGTGGGGACTGCAGCAGAGGCGCGCCGCCACCGGCGGCGACTTTCTGCCGCTGCATCTTCAGCGCATCGTCGCGGTCGCCTGCGCGATGCGCGAAGGCAACACCTTTCGCGTCTGGTCGCTGGGTGAAACCGGCGATCCCGAACCCGAGCTCATCCGGCGCTTTTTCGACGGCATCGACCGCTTCACGCCGCAATTGGTCTCGTGGAACGGCGGTGGATTCGACCTGCCGGTGCTCAACCACCGCGCGATGATTCATGGCGTGAGCGCGGCCAAGTTCTGGGACTGGGGCGACGACGACCGCGAGTACAGGTACAACAACTACCTCAGCCGCTATCACACGCGCCACCTCGACCTCATGGACGCGCTCGCGATGTATCAGCCGCGGGCGTCGGCGGGTCTGCACGCGATGGCGCGGCTGTGCGGATTCCCCGGCAAGCTCGGCATCGACGGCAGCCAGGTCCACGCCGCGCATGCGGCCGGAGATCTCGAGAAAATCCGACGCTACTGCGAGACCGATACGATGAACACGTATCTGCTCTACCTGCGCTTCCAGCTGGTGCGTGGCGTCCTTACTGCGGGTCAGTACGCGACCGAGGTGTCCTTCGCCCGCGAAAAAATCGTCGCCACGGGACTCCCGCACTGGCAGGAATTCGTGAACGCGTGGGACGCCAACGCCGACTAGCACTCAATCGTCGCGATCGACGCAGACTACGCACGCAGCAGGGGAACCACAGGGTAGCGTGTGCCGAGCAGCGCGGTCGCCGACGGCAAGCCCCACCACCGCTCGAGCACTGTGGCATATACGCTGCGGAAATCGATCGCGTACGCGGGGTTGCCGTCGGCGGAAAGCGTGTCCAGCGACGGCTGCTCTCCGTACAGCCCACCCGCGACGCGACCGCCGAGCACGAAATGCGCGCTCGCGGTGCCGTGGTCGGTGCCGTTGGAGAGATTCTCCCTGGGCCGCCGCCCGAATTCGGCGTAGGTCAGCATCAGCGTCTCGTTCCAGCGCCCCAACTCTTCGAGCGCGCCCTTGAGCGCGACGATGCCGGCGGCGAGCTCGCCGAGCAGGCGCGCCTGTGTGGCGGGTTGGCCGCTGTGCGTGTCGAAGCCGCTCAGCGTGACGCGCACGACCGCCACGCCGGCCTGGTTGGCGATGACCTGTGCCGCGGTCCGCATCGCGTTGCCGAAGACGCCGGCGGGAAACTCGGTGCTGAACGCGCGGCTGGCCGACAAATGCGAGGCCGCCTGCATGATGTCGGCTTCGACCATGAGAATGTGCTGCAATGCCTTGTTGCGCGATGGGCCCTCCAGCGTCGCCAGGCGTGCCTGGCGCAGGAACTGCTCGGTGTTCGACAGCGCGATGGCGCGCGTTCCGCCACCGGCGAGCGGTCCGAGGTCGGGCGAGCCGATGATGACGCCGTCGGCAGCGAACCCGGCGGGGGTGGGAGCAGTCGCAAAGGTTCGCGTGAGCCAGCCTTCCTGCAGGTATTCGTTGCTGCGCGAGGCGGTGTCCCAGATTTCGATCGACCGGAAATGCGAAAGATTCGGCTCGGGATACCCGACGCCCTGCACGATGGCGAGCTGTCGCTCGTTCCACAGTGGTCGCAGCGGCGCGAGGGCAGAATGCAGTCCGATGCGATCGGTGAGCACCACCACCTGGTCGCGCGCGATCGCGATCTTTGGCCGCAGCGCGTAATACGCGGGATCGGCGTAGGGAACGACCGTGTTGAGCCCGTCGTTGCCGCCCTTGAGCTCGATCAGCACTACAAGATTGCGGTAGTTCGCCACCGCAGGCGCGGCGGCCCACGCGACCTGCGTAGCGAGTCCGGACGAGCACGGGAGCGCGCTTCCGGCGGCGAGCTTCAGGAAATGGCGGCGGTTCATGAAGGTCCACACGCTTTCATTGGAGTTCGCGCTCGAGGTTGCCTCGAGCTCGCATTCGAGTTCCCGCTTTGAGTTCTCATTTGAGTTCTCACTTGAGTTGATAAGCGACGTCGAGCACCAGCGCGCGCACCAGCGCCACCGACTCGCTGTTCGGATCCGGCGCAATTTGCGGCGCGATGGCGAGCAATACGCGCGTGGCCGCCTGGCTACGCTGTTTCGACTGCGGCGTCACTCCCAGACTCGCGAACCAGCTCGCGCTGTCGAACTGAACGCGATCGAGGCTGCGCTCCATGTTGCGTCGAAAGGCGATCTCACGCAGCTTGTCGGGATCCTGCGCGCCGGCGGGGAGCATCGCCTGCTTCGGCGGCGACGCCATCGCGAGCTCCATCGGGGCGGCGTCGGCCTTGTCAGCGCCGTCGTCGGCGCGGAACAGCCGGTCGAGAAACTGCTTGCGCGCGAGCAGCGTGCTCGAGTTGATCCAGGTGTCCTGGCCTGGCCAACCCTTGACGTTGGGCGGCGAGAACAGGTTCTGGCCCATGCCCGCCGCGGCCACCGCGAACGGCAGCATCTGGTCGGGCTTGAGATCGAATTGACGCAGCGTTCCCACCACCAGTTCGACCGGCGACTTGACCAGCGTCGCACGGTTGTCGGCGGCATAGAAAGCGTCGGACACGAGGAGCGCGTGCAGCGCGACCTTGGTATCGTAGTTCGATTCGCGAAATGCCCTGGCTATGCGCCTGACCTCTGCCTCGTCGGGTTGCGGCGAGATGAATTCGCGCCAGAGCTTGCGTGTGATGAATTCCGCGGTTTGCGGTTGCGCCAATAGGATGTCGAGCACGTCGTCGCCGTCGAGCAGGCCGCTGCGACCGAGCACGGTCTTCACCGCGTAGTCGTGGATGAACGGACGGAACACGAATTGCCCGGACGCGCGATCGAGGCTCCATCCGGTGAACGCGCGCGCGGCTTCCTTGATGTCCTGCTCGGCGTAGTTGCCTTCGCCCAGCGTGAACAGCTCCATGACTTCGCGCGCGAAATTTTCGTTCGGCGATCCCTTCCGGTTCTGCACGCTGTCGAGATAGATGACCATCGCCGGATCGCGCGCCATCGCGTGCAGCAGATCGCCGAAATGACCAAGCGCATGGGCACGCAGGGTCACGTTTTGCCTGTACATGAGCTCGGCGAGACGGACTTTTTGCTGGCTGGAGACGAAGTGGTTGTGCCAGAACAGCGTCATCCGCTCGGTGAGCGGCGACGGAGTCGCTACCATCTCGCCCATCCACCAGCCGCGAAGCTCCAGCCCCTCGCGCACCTGCTCGCGCTGGAACGCCTTTCGCTCGGCGTCGCTGGCCTTGTCCCCGGGACGCGGATAGCGCAGCGGCTCGGTGCTCGATGTCCACGCCGGCGCCGTGGTCACCGCTGTCGTGCGCGTTTCGGAAAGCAGCGTGCGAACCGCCTGCTCGCGCGTCAGCGTCGCGAAGTGCTGGATCTGCGCGTGCGTGGCGCCGAAGCCGGTGCGATTGAGCAGCTGGCGCGCGTCTTCGTAGCCCAGCGGCCCGCCGGCAGCCGCCGCGTGAGCCGAGCACGCAAGCATTGCAATGCACAGCATGACCAACGCAGGCGAGGTCGGACTCTTCTGCGCATTCGGTTTGCGTTGCAGCACGAACGCCTCCGCGGCAAATGGCTGTCCGATCAACAACGCGTCAGTCTGCGCGCTGTTGACCGCGAAAGCGGCGAAGGAATGTAACCGGGTGTTACGTGGTCCCGGCGGATCGTCAATCCAGCTGCAGGACGCCGCGCGCGAACTCGAGGACGCGTCCCGAGACGAAGATGCGTCGGTCGGCGTCGACGCGCAGTCCGAGCTGACACGAACGTCCCACCGCGTCGCCCTGTTGCAGCACCAGCGTCTGCGGCAGCGCCGCGCCGGTGGCGACCAGCCATCCTCCGAGGTTGGCGCATGCCGAGCCGGTGCCAGGATCCTCGACCGCCGCGCCGTGCTTGGAGAAGAAAAAGCGGCACAGCACGCTTCCCGGGCCATCGTGCGCCCAGACATATGCCATCGCGCGCGCCGCCGCACCCTCCAAGGGGATGCTGCCGTGCCGCGCGAGCAGCGAGCCGTCGGGTCGGGCCTTGCGTACGGCGTCGGCGCTGCCGAGCGGAATCACCAGCTGCTCGGCACCGGTGTTCACCCACAGTGGCGTCGCACCGAAGTCGCCCTCATCGATGCCGAGCATCGCTGCCAGCTCGCGCGGCGACGCGTCCACCGCACGCGTGCGTGGTGCCTGGGCTTCGAGCGTCCAGCGATCGCCTTGCGCGCTGACCGGCACGATGCCGACCTGCATCTCGAGCCTGACCGCGTCGCCGCGACCGAGCAGATCGCGCACCACGTGCGCGCTGCCTAGCGTCGGATGTCCGGCGAAGGGCATCTCGAATGTCGGCGTGAAAATGCGCACGCGAACGTCGGCGTTCGTGGAGGGCAGAATGAACGTCGTCTCGGACAGATTGAACTGCAGCGCGATCGCCTGCATCGTGCGCGCATCGATCCCGTCGGCGCGCTCAACGACGGCAAGCGGGTTGCCGCCGAGGCGCTGCTCGGCGAACACGTTGACGATACGGAACGGATAGTCGCGCATCAGGCTAGGATAGCGCAGCCAGCGACTCGGCGCCGAAGCGCGCGGCCAGCTGCGCCGCAAGTGCCGCGAAGCCCGCCGCCGAGATATCGTCGACCTCGGCTTGCAAGTCGGCACGCGCCGGCGCGTAATGCATCGCCAGCGAGCGCGCGTACGCCGGATCGTAATGGCGCGCGAGCAGCTCGGCGACCAGCGTGTCCCAGTCGCCGGCGGCGGCGAGCTCGGCCCAGTGCGCGAGGATCGCTTTGCCGTGCAGCGGTGTCAGCGGCAGCAGCGAGCGCTCGAGTGCGCCGGCATCGTCGATGAAATGCCGGTAGTCCTGCTTGAGCAGCGCGACTCGGAGTGGATGCGGGGTCTGCAGCGCGACGCCGCGGCCGGTGCGCATGCGTTCGAGCAGCGCGTCGGGCAGCTGCAGCGCGCCGACGCGACGGCTTTCCGACTCGACGAAGACCGGCCGCGAGGCGTCGAAGCCCTGCAGGCGCTCGAGCAGCGCGGATTCGAACGCCTTTTGCGAAGGCTGTGGCTCGCCGGGAACGCTTCCCAGCAGCGAACCGCGATGACACGCGAGCCGTTCGAGGTCGAGCACCTGTGCACCTGCGGCGTCGAGCGCTGCGATCAAGCGGCTCTTGCCCGAGCCGGTGAGCCCGCCGACGACGACGAACTCCAGTCTCCTTGGGAGCGCTGCCAGCCGCGTCACGACGTCGCGGCGATAGGCGCGATAGCCACCGTCGAGTTGCATCGCGCGCCAACCGATTTCGTTGAGCACATGCGCGAGTGCGCGGCTGCGCTGTCCGCCGCGCCAGCAATAGACGAGGGGACGCCACTCGCGCGCCTTTCCCGCGAACGCCGTGTCTATCATGGCCGCGATGTTGCGCGCGACCATCGCCGCGCCGAGCCTGCGCGCGGCGAACGGCGACGCGACGTAAAGCGTGCCGACCTGCGCGCGCTGAGTGTCGTCGAGCACCGGATGGTTGACGGCGCCGGGCACATGATCGAGCGCGAACTCCGCGGGGCTGCGCACATCGATGCGATCGCTGAATTCCGCGATGCGGTCGACATCCGCTCGCAGCGTGTCGTGGCGCTCGCTCATCCGCGTTTGCCCGGCGCGATCAGCAGGGGCTTGAGCGCTGCCCATACGTTGTCCTGCATCCGCGACTGCGCCGCGGCGAGCGGATGCACGCGGTCGGCCTGGAACATCGCCTCGTCGAAGGCAAATCCCTCGAACAGAAACGGCACCAGCGCGGTCTTGTGCGCCTTGGCGACGTCGGCGAAGGTGGCATCGAATCGCGCCCCGTAGGCCGCGCCGTAGTTGGGCGGCAGGCGCATGCCGACGATCACGACGCGCGCGCCGGCTTTTTGCGCAGCGAGCACCATCGCGTCGAGATTCTGGCGCATGGCGTCGATGCTGCTGCCGCGCAGCCCGTCGTTGGCGCCGAGCTCGATAACGACGATCGCCGGATGGTGCTGCGCGAGCAGCGCATCCAGGCGCGCCCGGCCGCCCGCGGTGGTGTCGCCGCTGATGCTGGCGTTGACCACGAGCTGCGGATAGCCCTCGGAGCCCAGACGCCGCTGCAGAAGCGTCGGCCACCCCGCGTCGCTGGGGAGCCCGTAACCCGCGGACAGGCTGTCGCCGATGATCAGGATCACCGGTTGAGCGGGCGCTGCCCGCGCATCGGACGCAAAGCCGACACAGAAAACCGACGCACCGACCAGCATCAGGAATGAAACCAGATATTTCATGGGCAGCCTATTCTAGCTGGGCCGCGCAGGGGCGCCCAGCGCGACCGGTACAATGCCTGTCTCGCGCCTTGTTCGATCCCGCGCGCGTCCCAACCTCCCATTCATGCCGCCCGATTCATCCTCGCTCGCTTCCGACACCGTGATCCGCGCCAGCAACGTTTCCAAGCGCGTCCAAAGCGGTGATGAACCGCTGACCATCCTCGACGCGGTAAGTTTCGAGGTCGGCGCGACCGAGACGGTGGCCATCGTCGGAGCGTCAGGATCGGGAAAGACCACGCTGCTGGGCCTGCTCGCCGGGCTGGACCGCCCGACCTCCGGCGAGATCTGGCTGGGCGATACGGCGCTCGGTGATCTGAGCGAAGACGCGCGCGCCGCACTGCGCCAGCGCTGGCTGGGCTTCGTGTTCCAGTCGTTTCAACTGTTGCCCGCGCTCACCGCGCTGGAAAACGTGATGCTCCCGCTCGAGCTCGCAGGCGCACCCGATGCTGCGCGCAAGGCGCGCGATTGGCTGGCGCGCGTGGGGCTCGCCGCGCGGCTGACGCATTATCCGAAGCAGCTCTCGGGCGGTGAGCAGCAGCGTGTGGCGATCGCGCGCGCGTTCTCCGGCGAGCCCAAGGTCCTGATGGCGGACGAGCCCACGGGCAATCTCGACGGACACACGGGAGGCGAGATCGCCGACCTCATGTTCACGCTCAACCGCGAGCGCGGAACGACGCTGGTGCTGGTCACGCACGAAGTGACGCTGGCGTCGCGCTGCGCGCGCAGGCTCTCGCTCGCCGACGGCAAACTGGTCGCAGACCAGCGCGCGGCGGATACCGCGGTGTCGGCTCGAGCTTGAATACACTGCGCCTTGCGCTTCGCATGCTGCGCCGCGACTGGCGTGCTGGCGAGCTGTCAGTGCTGTTCGCGGCGCTGGTGCTCGCGGTCGCGAGCGTCGGCTCGGTGGCGATGTTCACCGATCGCGTCAAGGTGGCGCTGACGCGACAGGCCAATGTGCTGCTCGGCGCGGACCTTCTGATCTCCGGCGATCGTCCGCTGCCGGAGTCGCTCGTCGAGGAGGCGCGCGCACGCGGGCTCGCGGTGGTACCCGCGATCCGCTTCAACAGCATGGTGCAAAGCGTCGGGCGCAGCGACGACGCGGGACCGGTCCTCGCCGACGTCAAGGCTGTGGGCGCGGGCTATCCGCTGCGTGGAGCGATCACGCTGCTCGATCCCTCCAACCCCGCGGGACGCATAGCGCGCGCCATCCCGGCGCGCGGCGAGACCTGGATCGACACGCGGCTCGCGGCACGACTCGACGCGAAGGTCGGAAGCGCGCTAGCCGTCGGCGACACCACACTGAAAATCAGCGCCATCGTCCAGCAGGATCCGGAAGTGACCGGAGGATTGTTCACGCTCGGCCCGAAGATGCTCATGAACATCGACGACGTCGGTGCGACGGGACTGTTGCAGCCCGGCAATCGAGCCACGTGGCGGTTGCTGGTCGCTGGCGCCGCGAGCGACGCGTACCGCGATTGGGCCAAGGGTCGGCTCGAGCGCGGTCAGCGCCTCGAGTCGATCCGCGATCTTCGCCCCGAGGTGCGGCAGACGCTGGAGCGTGCGGAGCAATTTCTCGGCCTGGCGGCGCTGGTGGCGGCGATTCTCGCGGCCGCTGCGGTCGCGCTCGCCGCGGCACGTTACCTGCGACGTCATCTCGATACGGCGGCGATGATGCGCTGCCTCGGGGCCGCGCAGCGCCAGACCCTGGCGCTGTTCCTGCTGCAGTTCCTCGCGCTGGGCAGCGTCGCCAGCGTCGTCGGTTGCGCGATCGCGCTCGGCGGCCAGCAGGTGCTGGTCGCGATCCTCGGATCGGTAGTGAGCGCGGAACTGCCGCCGCCGTCAGCGCTGCCGGCGCTGATCGCGATGGCCACCGGCCTCCTGCTGCTGCTGGGCTTCGCATTGCCGCCGCTGCTGGCGCTGTCGCGCGTGCCGCCGCTGCGCGTGCTGCGGCGCGATCTCGGCGCGCCGCGCGCGGGTGGCGCGCTCGGCTACGCTATGGGCGCAGCCACGGTTGCAGCGCTCATCGCCGCGCAGGCGCCCGATGCGCGCATGGCGATGATCATGATCGGTGGCGTTGCAGCGCTGCTGCTCACCGCGCTGATCACTGCTCGCGTGCTGGTGGCAGCGCTGCGACTTCTGCCGCAGCGCGGGTACAGCTGGCGCTATGGTCTGGCGAACCTGCGCCGCCGGCCTTTTGCCGCGAGCATGCAGATCGGCGCGTTGGCGCTGGGCCTGATGGCGCTGCTGCTGCTGACGCTGGTGCGCGGCGATCTCATGGCGAACTGGCGCGCCAGCCTGCCTGCAGATGCGCCGACCGCGTTCCTGATCAACGTGCTGCCCGACCAGGTCGACGGCGTACGCGCGTTGCTCAAGCGCGAGCTTAACGTCGACGCCGTCTCGTATCCGATGGTTCGCGGCCGGCTGGTGGCGATCAACGGCGTCGCCTTCGACACCACCAAGCTCCCCGATGAGCGGGCGCGCCGACTCGGCGAGCGCGAATTCAACCTGTCGTCTGTCGACGCGTTGCCGCCCAGCAACAAGGTCGTCGCCGGCACGTGGTGGAACGCGGGCGAGAAGGGCGGCATGTCGCTAGAGGATGGCATTGCAAATACGCTCGGAATCAAGCTGGGTGACACCCTGACATGGGATTTCGTCGGCACCCGGCTCGATGCGCGGGTGACCAGCCTGCGCAAAGTCGCCTGGGACAGCTTTCGCGTGAATTTTTTCGCGCTCTTCCCGGCGGGCGCGCTCGACGCGATGCCGACGACGTATATCGCTGCGGTGCGCGCCGCCGACGGCAATGCCACGTGGCTCACACCGCTGCTGCGCGAATTTCCCAACGTCCTGGTGATCGACGTCGGCGAAGTCATGCATCAGGTGCAGTCAATCATCGAGGAAGTAGCACGCGCCGTCGAGTTCGTGTTTCTTTTCACGCTGCTGGGTGGCGTGCTCGTGCTCGAGGCCGCCGTCGCGGTGACGCAGGACGAGCGCCGCTACGATGCGGCGATCCTGCGCACGCTGGGCGCGCGCCGGCGCGCGCTCGATGCCGCGCAGATCGCCGAGTTCCTGGCGCTGGGCGCGCTCGCGGGGTTGCTGGCCGCCGCCGGCGCGACCGCGGTCGGCTACTTTCTTTCCGATCGAGCGTTCCAGATACCGTTCCACTGGAATGCGTGGGTGTGGCTGATCGGGATCGTCGGCGGCGCGCTCGGTGTCGCGCTCGCAGGCTGGCTCGGCACGCGCAGCGCGACGCGCCAGCCGCCGCTGGTCGTGCTGCGCCAGCTAGCGTAATTCAGCTAGCGCGAGCCCAGCGCCGACTCGCGGCGCAGCATTCGACCCACCGCGATCAGCGCGAGCGCCGCCAGCGCCAGTGGGACGACCGCACTTTGCAGCCAGTCGAGCGGCGCAATCTCATCGCCGCGCAACGCGCGCGAAAGCAGCGTGTATTGCGACGAGATGGGCACCCAGAGCAGCCACGGCGGCTCGCGCTTCTGCAGGAAAAGCTGAACGACAGGCATCATGCTGATGATGAACAGCAGCAGCGACACATTCGCTTGCGCTTCCTTCAGCGTGCGTCCGCGCGCACCCATGTACAGCAGCGCCGCGGGCAACAAGGCCACCAGTGGTGCGAGCACCAGCAGGAAACGCAGTAACTCGCTGGCGCCGAACAGGAACGGTACGCCGACCGCCGGCAGCGGCGCGAAATTGAGCGTCAGGTAAAAGCCCGCCAGTGTAAGCAGCACGACGGTCGCATCGAAGCACGAGATCGCGAGCCATTTGCCGGTGGCTATTTCCAGCGACGACGCCGGCGTGGCGAGCAGCGGCTCCAGCGAGCCGCGCTCGCGCTCGCCCGCAGTGGCGTCCAGCGCCAGCGCCATTCCACCCATCAGCGAGGCGAACAGTCCGTAATACGCGATCAGGAACAGAATGAGCGCGCCCGACTGTTGCGGCGTGGCCAGGTCGATGCCCTCGATGTCCATCGGCAGCGCGACCTGCGGCACGATGCCACGCAGCAGCAGCCGCTGCGTTCCCCATTGCCGGTTGTGGGCTCGCAGCGCCGCTTCGGCCGCGTCGATCGACGCTCGTGCGCGGTCGCGCGATCGGTCGTAGACCAGCTTGACGGTGGCGGCGCGGCCGGCGGCGACGTCGTCGACGAAGTCCGCATCGATGACCAGCGTGACGTCGAGCTCGCCGCCGCGAATCCTGGCTTCATAATCGAGAGGCGCCGGTTGCACGGTGATCTGCTGGCGCTCGAGAAATGCGATGAGCGCAGGCGCGTATTGCGCTCCGGCCACCGCGAGCTTGAGCTCGCGGGCGCGCTCGGCCTGGTTCGCCGCCATGTTCAGGATCAGCGTCAGGAACAGCGGTCCGGCGGCGATGGCGGTCAACAGCGTCACCATCATCGTGCGTCGGTCGCGCAGCGCATCGACGAGCTCCTTGAAGGCGACTTCAAAAATGCGATGCATCACGGACGTGGCCGCTCAGGCAGCGAGTCCTTCGCCCGACCCGAGCAGGTCGACGAAGGCATCTTCGAGCGTCGACTTGTCTGACCGCGCTAGCAGGTGCGCGCAATCGCCGCTGGCGACGACGCGACCGTGACCCAGGATCACGATCGTGTCGCACAGCGCGCTGACTTCCTGCATGACGTGCGTGGAGAAGACGATGCATTTGCCCGCGGCGCGCAGCGCGCGCAGAAGGTCGCGCAAGCCGCGCGTGCTCATGATGTCGAGCCCGTTCGTGGGCTCGTCGAGCAGAAGCGCTGCGGGGTCGTGCACCAGGGCGCGCGCGATCGCCACTTTCATGCGCTCGCCCTGCGAAAAACCCTGCGTGCGCCGGTCGGCCAACTGGTCCAGGTTGAGCGTTGCGATAAGCTCGTCGATGCGCGCCTCCAGCGCCGGTCCGGAAAGGCCGTGCAGGCGGCCGTAGTAGCGCACGTTCTCGCGCGCGGTGAGCCGCGCGTACAGGCCGCGCGCGTCGGAAAGCACGCCGATGCGCTGGCGGACCCGATAGCGATCACGCACGATGTCCAGACCGTCGACCTGCGCGCTGCCGCGATCGGGGACGACCAGCGTCGCCAGCATGCGCAACAGCGTCGTCTTTCCGGCGCCGTTGGGGCCGAGCAGCCCGGTGATCGCGCCGTCGCGCGCGACGAAGCTAGCGCCATCGACCGCAGCGACTTCGCCCTTCCTGCCGAAGCGCTTGACCAGGCCGTCGACGACGATCATCGCGATTGAAGGAGCGAGGCGAAAATCGGAGGGCGCGCGCTGCGCGCCAGGTAATCGAGGCACGACTGCGGGAGCGCGCCGAATCCTGCCTCGTCGATGAATTTCTCGATCAGCCGCGGAACGCAGGCGTGGGGCGAGACGATATGGCCATAGCCGGCGGCGACGACATGGCGCGAATTCGGCAGCGTCTGCGCGACCTTAGCGCCGTTCGCAGGGGGGGTGACCGGATCGAGCCCGCCCGAAAGGATCAGCACCGGTTTGTCGCTCGCGAGCGGTGCGCTGAAATCCGCCGATTCGGCCGCCTTGGGCCAACCCTGGCACGCAACGAGATTGCGCTCGGCGAGCGCGGGAGCGCGCAGCGCGTCGAGCGCCCGCTTTGCTGCCACGGGATCGATGCGCGGCGCGTCTTCGCCGCAGGTTACCGCATAGTGAAGCGCCATGTTCATCGAACGCTGCGCGTCCTGGGTCACCATCAGCGCGGCGGCCGCGAGCGGCGCATAGTCGCCGCTGCTCGCTCGCGCAAGCAGGGTCGGTGCCAGGCTCGCGAGCTCGGGAACGTACATCAATGCCTGCAGCGCGCCAACGACCATGTCCAAGGTCAGCGAGACTTCGCGAGTGGCGCCGGTGCGCGGATCGGCGATGCTCACGCGCCGGCTGTTGCCCAGATCGCGTTTGATCGTGGCAAGCGTCGCATCGAGGTCGGGATACGCCTGCCGGCACGCGGAGTCTTCCGCGCATGCGGCGAACAGCGCCGCCAGCGCGGCCTCGCGCGAGGGCCAGACATCGAGGTTGATGCGCATCGATGGCGGTGCGACACCATCGAGCACCGCCGCGCGCACGCGCTGCGGAAAACGGCGCAGGTATTCCTGCGCAACGCGCGTGCCGTACGACCCGCCCCACAGATTGATCCGCTCGTAGCCGAGCGCCTGGCGGATAGCGTCGACGTCGGCGACCAGCGCCGAGGTGTTGTATTGAGCGACATCGGCAGCGTGCGCTTCGGCGATCTCGCGCAGGCAATGCCGCGCTTCGTGCCCGGCATCATCGTCGGCGAACTCATCGAGTGGATCGCGCGGCGCGAAGGAGGCACACCTGAGCGGAGACGACTTGCCGCCGCCGCGCGGATCGACGAGCACGATGTCACGGTTGCGCCGTACGCCGCCGAGCGCAGCGGCCAACGGCGCCAGCGCGGCAGCCGATTGTCCCGGCCCGCCGGGGAGCATGAACAGCGGGTCCGGAAGGGGATTGAGCGTGTTGGCCGGCAGAACGATGAACGCGATGTCGATCTTGCGTGCGTCGGGCTGCGAACGATTTTCCGGGACCGCGATGTGCCCGCATTGTGCCGAGGTTGGCAGTCTTGGCACCCGGCATTCGCTCAGCTCGACGTGACGCTGTGCATTTTGTCGGGTGCAGCCGGCGAGCAGGATTATCACCAGAGTCACGAGCACGATGGCGCGCTGCGGACGTCTGCCGGCGTCGAGAATGCCCGTGCGTTGCATCACGCGGGCGATGGTAGCAGACACCATGCGAAGGGCCGAGCGCTACAGCGACCGCGGATGGACACCCGAACACCCGCTTCCTATACTGCGCCTTCCTCTCCCGGTGTTCATTTCATGGCGCAGCGACTCGAACCGGGCATCGTGACCGATTTTCGCGATCGCCTCACCTACGCGGGTTACCTCTGCCTGGACAAGCTGCTCGAGGCGCAGAAGCCGCTGTCGGGAACGGCGGACACGCCGCCGCGTCACGACGAGATGCTGTTCATCATCCAGCATCAGACCTCCGAGCTGTGGATGAAGCTCATGATCCACGAGCTCGTGCGGGCGACCGATTTCATCCGCGCTGACCAGCTCGACGCATGCTTCAAGATCCTCGCGAGGGTCAAACTCATCCAGAAGCAGCTCTTCGAGCAGTGGGCCGTACTGGAGACGCTTACACCGTCTGAATACGAGTCGTTTCGTCCGGTGCTCGGCCAATCGTCGGGTTTTCAGTCAGCGCAGTATCGCGCCATCGAGTTCCTGCTCGGCAACAAGGATGCTGCGCTGCTCGACGTCTTTCGCCACGATCCTGCGAGTCATGCCAGTCTCGACGCGCTGCTGCGCGCGCCGTCGCTCTACGACGAATTCCTGCGCCATCTCGCCCGTCGCGACCTGCCCGTGCCGGCGGACGTCGTCGAGCGCGACTGGACGCAGCCGTATCGACGCAACGCTGCGCTGGTCGGCGTGTTCAAGACGATCTACGAGGACCCGCAACGCTACTGGGATGCCTACGAGATGGCGGAGAAACTGGTCGACGTGGAGGAGTCGTTTCAGCTGTGGCGTTTTCGGCACCTCAAGACCGTCGAGCGCATCATCGGATTCAAGACGGGTACCGGCGGGTCCAGCGGAGCGGCGTTCCTTCGACGCGCAATGGACCAATCATTCTTCCCGGAGCTTCTCGATGTGCGCACCGTGATCGGAAGCCGATGAGCGCTGCGGGGCCGCTCAAAGCGCGCGCCCCCTCCGGGGCAAACCGCGCGCCGCGGCGCAGCCGGACGATACTGCAGATGTCCTGCCGGTAATGGCCGCAGGACGCATCGAGGAGGCGGTCGCTGCGATGGGCGCGGGAGCGCTCAGCGCGACGACGCTGTCGAGGCATGTGCGTCCATTGTTCTCGCGGGTGCTGCGCGAACAGGCAGGCAAGATCTATCTTGCCAATCATTCGCTGGGCCGCCCGCTTGACGCAACGGCCGACGACGTTGCCGAGGCGCTTGCACTCTGGCCAACGCGCATGGGACGCGCATGGGACGACTGGTCTCTCGAGCTGCGCGCCCTTCGCGAGCGCCTCGCGCGCCTGCTCGGTGCGCCGCGTCCCGATTGCATCGTGCCCAAGACGAGCGCGGGGCAGGGATTGCGCGCGATACTCAACACCTACGACCACGCCGCACAAGTGGTCGCGACGCGCGGCGAGTTCGATTCCATCGACGTCATTCTTCGCCATTACGCACAGCGCGGACGCATCAGGCTGCGCTTCGTCGAGCCTGGCGAAGGAGGCACCTTCGCCGCCGCCGATGTGCGCGCCGCGGTGCGCGCGGGGACCGATCTGGTGGTGCTCTCGCAGGTCATGTTCAATAGCGGCCAGGTCTTACCCGAACTGGGCGCACTCGTCGACGATGCGCACGGCGCCGGTGCGCGCGTGCTGCTCGACGTCTATCACTCCCTCGGCGCACTGCCGGTGGACGTGGCGGCGCTCGACGTCGACTTCGCCGTCGGTGGAAGCTATAAGTACCTGCGCGGAGGACCGGGGTCGTGCTTTCTATATCTCCATCCGCGCCACCTCGACGGCAACGTGTCGACTCTCGACGTGGGATGGTTCGCGAAGCGCGACGCCTTCGATTACCGGCGACCGGATCCGCCGCGCTGGGCCGAGGGAGGCGACGCGTTCATGGAGTCGACGCCGCCGGTGCTCACCTGGTACCAGGCGCGCGCCGGTCAGCGCCTGGCGCTCGCGCTCGGTGCGGCGCGCGTGCGCGAGTACACGTTGGCGCAGCAACGCGGGTTGGTCGACTGGCTTGCGCGCGAGGGCATTGCGGCGGCCGGTGGCGACGAAGCGCATGGTGCGTTTTGCGTGGTGGACCTCGCGCATCGCGGCGAGGACGCGGCGCTGCGCTGCGCGCGGGCACTGGACGACGAAGGGGTGATAGTGGATGCGCGCGGACGCTGGCTGCGCCTGTGCCCGGACATCCTCAGCACCGACGACGAACTGGCGCGCGCCGCCGCCGCGCTCGCACGAATTCTCGCGGCGCCTGGCTGAGCCGCCGGTGCGCCTAGGCGTGACGGGTAATGAAGCGAACCAGCACGATCAGGATCGCCACGAAGAGCGCGGCGCCAAGCACGCCTGCGATGATCACGTGATGAGGCTTGATCGTGACCATGTCGTGTTCGCCCGCGGCTTTTTTGCGAATGCCCAGAAAACTCGCAAAAACGGCCCCGAGCACGCGAAAAAAGCTGGCGGGACGGGGTTGGACATGCTCGGGCGGCGCGGGATCGTTCGGGGCCATGAAAAATCGTGTGGGAAATCGAGCGCTTCCGCAGCAAGAATGATCGTAGCATGCGCGGGCAGCAGCTTTGCGCGCGCTTCGCGCGGACCGCATGGTGAAATGGTTTGCTTCGGCCATTTTGCGGCTTGAACCCGCCGATGCCGTCCCCATCTCCGCGGTAGGGATAAATTCCTGAGGGAAATGCAATGCGATTCGACAAGCTGACCACCAAATTCCAGCAGGCGCTGGCCGACGCGCAAAGCCTCGCGCTGGGCAACGACAACGGGTTTGTCGAGCCCCAGCACCTGATTTCCGCGTTGCTGAGCCAGGACGACACGGGGACCGCGTCGCTGCTCGCCCGCGCCGGCGTCAACGTACCCGCGCTCAAGACCGCCCTGGACAAGGCGATCGCGCGCCTCCCCAAGGTCGAAGGCCAGGGCGGCGAGATCAGCGCGTCGCGCGACCTGACCAACCTGCTCAACGTCAGCGACAAGATTGCCACCAAGCGTGGCGACCAGTTCATCGCCACCGAGCTGTTCCTGCAGGCGCTCGGCGACGACAAGGGTGACACCGGACGGCTGCTGAAGGATCACGGCCTGACCAAGAAAGCGTTGGAGGCGGCGATCGATGCGGTGCGCGGCAGCGGCAGCGTGGATTCAGCGGACGCCGAGAGTCAGCGCGAAGCGCTCAAGAAGTACACCATCGATCTTACCGACCGCGCGCGCCAGGGGAAGCTCGATCCCGTCATCGGACGCGATGACGAGATCCGGCGCACCATCCAGATCCTGCAGCGGCGTACCAAGAACAACCCGGTCCTGATCGGCGAGCCGGGGGTCGGCAAGACCGCGATCGTCGAGGGGCTCGCGCAGCGCATCGTCGACGGCGAAGTTCCCGAAACGCTCAAGAACAAGCGCGTGCTCTCGCTCGACATGGCGATGCTGCTCGCCGGCGCCAAGTACCGCGGCGAATTCGAGGAGCGGCTGAAGGCCGTGCTCAAGGACATTGCCGCCGACGAGGGCAGGACCATCGTCTTCATCGACGAGCTGCACACGATGGTCGGCGCAGGCAAGGCCGAGGGCGCGATCGACGCCGGCAACATGCTGAAGCCCGCGCTCGCGCGCGGCGAGCTGCATTGCGTCGGTGCGACCACGCTCGACGAGTACCGCAAGTACATCGAGAAGGACGCCGCGCTCGAGCGCCGCTTCCAGAAGGTGCTGGTCGACGAGCCGTCGGTCGAAGCCACGATCGCGATCCTGCGCGGACTTCAGGAGCGCTACGAGTTGCATCACGGAGTCGAGATCACCGACCCTGCGATCGTGGCCGCCGCCGAGCTCTCGCACCGCTACATCACCGACCGCTTCCTGCCGGACAAGGCGATCGACCTGATCGACGAAGCGGCAGCGCGCATCAAGATGGAGATCGACTCCAAGCCGGAGGTAATGGACCGGCTCGATCGCCGCCGCATCCAGCTCAAGATCGAGCGCGAAGCGGTGAAAAAGGAAACCGATCCGGCGTCGAAAAAGCGCCTCGAGCTCATCGAGCAGGAGATCGTGCGGCTCGACCGGGAATATGCCGACCTCGAGGAGATCTGGAAAGCGGAAAAGGCGCAGGTGGCCGGCAGCCAGCACATCATGGAGGAGATCGACAAGGTCAAGGTCGCGATGGAGGACGCCAAGCGCAAGGGCGACTGGCAGAAGGTTTCCGAGCTGCAGTACGGCAGGCTCCCGCAGCTCGAGGCACAGCTCAAGAAAGCCGACAAGAAGCTCGCCGGCGAAGATGCGAAAAAACCGAAGCTGCTGCGGACGCAGGTCGGCGCGGAGGAAATCGCCGAAGTCGTGTCGCGCGCCACCGGCATCCCCGTGTCGAAGATGATGCAGGGTGAGCGCGACAAGCTGCTGCAGATGGAAGATGCCCTGCACAAGCGCGTGATCGGACAGGACGAGGCGGTCACCGCGGTCGCCGACGCGATTCGGCGCTCGCGCTCGGGTCTGTCCGATCCGAACCGACCCTACGGCTCATTCCTGTTTCTGGGCCCGACCGGCGTCGGCAAGACCGAGCTGTGCAAGGCGCTCGCCGATTTCCTCTTCGACTCCGAGTCGCACCTGATCCGCGTCGACATGTCCGAATTCATGGAAAAGCACTCGGTGGCGCGGCTGATCGGCGCGCCGCCGGGGTATGTCGGCTACGAGGAGGGCGGCTACCTCACCGAAGCCGTTCGCCGCAAGCCGTACAGCGTGATCCTGCTCGACGAGGTCGAGAAGGCGCACCCCGACGTGTTCAACGTGCTGCTGCAGGTACTGGACGACGGGCGCATGACCGACGGCCAGGGGCGCACCGTGGATTTCAAGAACACCGTCATCGTCATGACGTCGAATCTGGGATCGCAAATGATCCAGCAGATGCAAGGCGACGACTACGGAGTCATCAAGCTTGCCGTGATGGCCGAGGTCAAGACGCGATTCCGGCCGGAGTTCGTCAACCGCATCGACGAGATCGTCGTGTTCCATGCGCTGTCGGAGAAGGACATCGCTTCGATCGCCAAGATCCAGCTGCACGGCCTCGAATCGCGGCTCGCGAAGCTCGAGATCAAGCTCGACGCGACGCCCGCGGCGCTGGGCAGGATCGCGGAGATCGGGTTCGACCCGGTCTACGGGGCGCGCCCGCTCAAGCGCGCGATCCAGCAGGAGATCGAGAACCCGCTCGCCAGGGAAATCCTGGCGGGCAAGTTCGGCCCCGGCGATACCGTGCACATCGTCGAGAAGGGCGGCACGATCGCTTTCGCGAGGCGCTAGGACCGGTCGCCAGCGTGCGGCGATCGATTGCCGACCAGGTCAATCGACATCGACGCGCTGAACGCACGGCGGTTGCAGTGACGCCGGCTCGGCGAGCGCGACGAAAAGCGTGCTGTCGCGCTCGATGGCCGAGGGCACCACGACCAGCGTGGCGAGCATCGCCGCGCTCACGGCGATGCTCAGCAGTGCGAGCGCGACGCGCGGGGTCTTCGGTTGGTAGCGTTTCATGTCGAGTCTCTTCGTGAGCAGCTCGCGCAGGTCGGCCTAGCAGCGCCCTAGTAGTACGGCACGCGTGCGCGGTCGACGAAGCGGTGCGCGCTGGCGACGCCCCCGTCAGCGACTTGCGCGGCGCTGTCAACGGGCTCGGCGCGCAACGAGTCTAGCGCGGCAGACACCCGTTGCGCCCAGGTTGGCGCGCGCTCGATGCGCAGGCGCGAATCCTCTTCGGCGGTAACCACAGTGCGGCCTTCGCGATCGATCTCGAAGCGCATCCCGGGGAGCAGCACGATATCGCGCGGGTCGCGCTCGAGCGTGATCCACACGCAGCCGTAGTCGAGGCTGATGGCGCTTCCGGCCGCGTCGTCGAGGACGAACGTTTTCCGGCGCGGCAGCACTGCGCGCTGGATGGTGCGGTCTGGGGTGTGGTCGAAGGGCATGGTATTTCTCCTTTTGAATGCGTATAATTCATGCATCATTCAAGTGCCGCCATAGGCAAAAACTGCGATGCATGCCTTGGATTATGGGTTCGCCCGCAGCCGATCACAAACGAAAAAGGCGCATCCTACGCATGCAAGTTAGGAATGGCTAAGCCACCCATCCCGGCGCGTTTGCCCTCGCTGGACCTCCTCAAGGGGTTCGATGCCGCGGCGCGCCACCTGTCGTTCACCCGCGCCGCGCAGGACCTCTTCCTGACGCAATCCGCACTGTCGCGCCAGATCCAGGCGCTCGAGGAGCAACTGGGTGCCCAGCTGTTCGAGCGCCGGCACCGCGAGTTGCGCCTTACCGACGCTGGCCAGATCCTGCACGCCAGCGCGAGGGTGGTCCTCGACGAGCTGACGCAGTCGGTCGCCAAGATCCGCCGCGAGCAGACGGCGCAGCCGCTCACCGTTTCCACCAATCAGCCTTTTGCGTCGCTCTGGCTCATTCCGCGGCTGGCCCGATTCCGCGCGCTGCACCCGAGCGTCGACGTATTCATCTCCGCCGACAACCGCGTCGTCGATCTCGAGCGCGAGCGCATCGACCTTGCCGTGCGCTACTGTTCGGAGGCGATGGCTCCGCCCGGCTCGCCGCGATTATTCGGCGAGCGGCTGCTGCCGGTATGCAGTCCTTCGCTGGCTGCCGACCCGAAACGTCCGTTGCGCAAAGCCGAGGACCTCGAACGGCACGTGCTGCTGCACATCGATGACGAGGGTGGGCGCTTCACCTGGCTCAACTGGTCGGTTTGGCTTGCCGCGGTCGGCATACGCGATCTGAAGCCGGCGGGGTCGATGCGCTTCAATCACTTCGACCAGGTGATGCAGGCGGCCCTGGACGGGCAGGGTGTGGCCCTCGGGCGCGTCCCGCTGATCGACCGCTTGCTTAACGAGGGGCGACTGGTGGCACCGCTGCGCGGCAAGTACACGACGCCACGCGCCTACTACGTAGTGACGACCGCGCAGGCCAACATGCGCGCGGAATCGCACGCATTCGTCGATTGGCTGGTGCACGAGGCGGCCGCCGACTGCGCGCAGACCGGCACACCGGTGGTCACGGCCAGCCGGCGCAAGGCAGCGCCAGCGCGCGCTCGGCGATGAGCGCCGGCGAGCTGCAGCGCGAGCGCGAGGCGCCATCGCCGTGGATCGTGCGCTTCGCCGCGTTGATCCCTGCGGGCAGCCTGGTCCTCGACCTTGCGTGTGGCACCGGCAGACACACGCGGCTGCTCTGCGCTCAAGGCCAGCGCGTGCTCGCGGTCGACCGCGACGCCGACGCCCTGCGGCAACTGTACGGCGTCGACGGCGCGACCACGCTGCAGGCCGATTTGGAGCAGGGCACCTGGCCGCTCGCGGGCCGGCGATTCGACGCGGTGGTGGTGACTCGCTATCTGCATCGGCCCCGTATCGACGAGCTGCTAACCAGTGTCGCCGCCGACGGTGCGCTGCTGTACGAAACGTTCGCGCAGGGGAACGAAGCCTTCGGCAAGCCCTCGAGTCGGGATTTTCTGCTGGCCCCCGACGAATTGCTTGACCGCGTGCGCGCCTGCATGCGCGTGGTCGCCTTCGAGCAGGGGCTGGTCGCGGCGCACGCGGGCCGGCCTTCAGTGCTGCAGCGAATCGCCGCGGTCGGCCTGGAACGCGCGTGGCCGTCTGCGCTGCCGTGAGGTCGGGTCGCCGTCCGCATCCTTGCCGGGCTGGGTCGGTCCGCCCGCGTCGTGCCTTCCCCTGAAGGAAGAACCCGGTTCGGAATGGGGTAAAATGGCGCATTTTTTGGGACCGGTGCGCGTGGGTTCGACATTGACTGGAAGCCTGGTCGCGATCGCGACGCCAATGCACCAGGACGGCGCTCTCGATCTGTCGGCGTTGCGCAAGCTCATCGACTTCCAGATCGCCAACGGCACGTCTGGCATCGTCGTCGTCGGCACGACGGGCGAATCGCCGACGGTCGATTTCGAAGAGCATTGCCTGCTCATCAGGAGCACCGTCGAGCACGTCGCGAGGCGCGTCGCGGTCATTGCGGGAACCGGCGCGAATTCGACGGCGGAAGCCATCGAGCTCACCCGCTACGCGCACGAGGCCGGCGCCGATTACGCGCTGTCGGTCGTGCCCTACTACAACAAGCCGTCGCAGGAAGGTCTGTATCTTCACTTCCGCAACATCGCCGAGGCGGTGGACATTCCGCTGCTCGTGTACAACGTTCCCGGTCGTACCGTGGCGGACCTCGCCACCGACACCGTCCTGCGTTTGGCGCAAGTCGATCGCGTCGTCGGCATCAAGGACGCCACTTCGGACATGGTCCGCCACGTCGACCTGATGCGGCGCTTGCCGCGCGGCAAGGGCTTCGCCTTGCTCTCGGGCAACGACGACACCGCGCTTGCCTACATGCTGTTGGGCGGGCACGGCGTCATTTCGGTGACCGCCAATGTCGCGCCGCGGGCGATGGCCGACATGTGCGCCGCGGCGCTCGCCGGCCGCCTCGAAGAAGCGCGCTCGATCAACGCGAGGTTGCTGCCGCTCAACATGCAGCTTTTTATCGAAGCGAACCCCATACCGGTCAAGTGGGCGCTATCCGAGATGGGCCACATCGGCCCCGGATTGCGGCTCCCGCTGACCACGCTCGCCGCGCGGCACCACGACGTGGTGCGTTCCGCATTGCACGAAGCGGGCTGTATCTAGGAGAACCTCATGCTGAATCCAGGAATGCTCAGAAGCACGGCGCTGTGCGTGGTCGCGTTGCTGCTAGGCGGCTGCGAATCGATGTCGATGTCGCTGGGCAAGAAGATCGACTACAAATCGTCGTCGAGCGTGTCGTCGCTGGAGGTGCCGCCCGATCTGAGCACGCCCACGTATGACGACCGTTACCAGGTCGCCACCGCTTCGGGACAAGCCGCGGCGCGCGCGGTTGCCAAGCCGTCGGAAATTCTTCCCACCAACACCGACGCGAAGCTGGTTCGCGCCGGCAGCGAACGCTACCTCGTGGTCAAGGCGAGCGAGGATGCCGCGTGGAAGACAGTACGCGAGTTCTGGATCAAGAATGGCTTCGTGATCGCCAGCGAGCAGCCCACCGTGGGCATCATGGAGACCGACTGGGCCGAGAATCGCGCCGGAGTGCCGCAGGACTCGCTCCAGAAATTTTTCAGCAAGTACCTGAGCTTCGTCAACGATACGTATACGCGAGACAAGTTTCGTACGCGCATCGAGCGCGGCACCGAGCCCGGCACGGTCGAGATATTCATCAGCCATCACGGCGCGGCCCAGTTGCCCACCAAGATCAACAAGGGACAACCCGAAGACTTCCAGTGGCAGGCCGTGCCCGCCGACACCAATCTGGAAGCCGAATTCCTGGGGCGCATGATGCTCGCCTTCGGGACACCGGAGCAAAAAGCGACCGAGGCCATTGCGCAGCTCAACAAGACACCGGAGCGCGCGTTCATCGAAAAGGGCAAGGACGGCGGAAGTCAGCTGGTGGTCGACGATGCGTTCGACCGCGCGTGGCGCCGTGTCGGGCTCGCGCTCGACCGCACCGGATTCACCGTCGTCGACCGCGATCGCTCCAAGGGACTGTATTTCGTTCGCTACGCTAACCCCGATCTCGACGCCAAGAAGGAAAAAGGGTGGCTGGACAAACTCGCATTCTGGAAGTCCGACGACACCAAGCCCGAGCAGTACCGCGTAGTGGTGACGCAGGCCGACCCGCGCAGCGTGGTGACCGTGCAGGATCCGGCGGGCGCGCCCGACAAATCGGTCAACAGCGACAAGATACTCGCGCTGCTCAAAGACCAGCTCAAGTGACTCGGTCGTGCGCTTCGCCTGCCTAGGCAGCGGCAGCGAGGGCAACGGCCTGCTCGTGGAGGTCGGCAACACGCGCGTGCTCGTCGACTGCGGCTTCGGCCTCCGCGACGCCGTGGTCCGGCTGCGCCGCCTCGGCGTCGAGCCGGAAACACTCACTGCGATCCTGGTGACACACGAGCACAGCGACCACATCGGAGGAGTGGCCGCCTATGCGGCGCGCTACGACACGCCGGTATGGCTGACCTTCGGCACGCTCTCAATGGTGGAGGAGCGGCTCTCAGTGCTCCCACACGTGCGTGGATTCGACAGCCACGACCCCTTTGCCATCGATGATGTAAATGTCGAGCCGTTTCCCGTGCCTCACGATGCGCGCGAGCCGGTCCAGTTCGTCCTCTCGGACGGTTGCTGGCGTCTCGGGATCCTCACCGACATCGGCGTATCGACCGTGCATGTGGAGGCGACGCTGTCCGGCTGCGACGCGCTGCTGCTCGAGTGCAACCACGACGTCGACATGCTGGCGCAGGGGGACTACCCCTATCCGCTCAAGCAGCGCATCGCGGGCCGCTTCGGCCACCTCGACAACGCAGCCGCCGCGGACCTGCTCTCGCGTCTGGACAACTCGAAACTCAAGCACGTGTTCGCCGCGCATCTGTCGCAGCAGAACAACACGCGAGAGCTGGCGCGCGCGGCGCTGGCACGAGCACTAAACTGCGCCCCGGAGTGGATCGGCATCGCCGAACAGGGCGATGGCTTCGATTGGCGCGAATTCATATAGATCGATACGGAGCAGCGATGGAAAAACGGCAGGAGCTTTACCGCGGCAAGGCGAAGACGGTGTTCAGCACCGACGATCCGAAATTCCTGGTCATGCACTATCGCGACGACACCAGCGCGTTCGACGGCGAGCGCGTCGAGAAACTCGAGCGCAAAGGCGAGACCAACAACAAGATCAATGCGTTCATCATGGAGAAGCTCGCCGGCGCGGGCGTGGCGACGCATTTCGTCCGCCTGCTCAACGAGCGCGATTCGCTGGTGCGCGCGCTGACGATGATTCCGGTGGAATGCGTGGTGCGCAACATCTGCGCGGGGTCGATGTCGAAGCGGCTCGGCATTCCCGAAGGAACCGTTCTGCCCGAGCCGATATTCGAATTCTTCTACAAGAGCGATCCGCTGAAGGATCCGCTGGTCAACGACGATCACATTCGCGTGCTGGGCTGGGCAAGCCGCGAAGACATCGCGCAGATGAAGGCGTTGACGCACAAGGTAAACGACGTGCTCAAGCCACTGTTCGCCAAGGGAGGCATGGATCTCGTCGACTACAAGCTCGAGTTCGGCCACGCGGTCGACGATCCGAGCGGTCCGCTGCTGCTGGGCGACGAATTCACGCCCGACGGATGCCGCCTGTGGGACCAGGGAACACAGGAGAAGCTCGACAAGGACCGCTTCCGGCGCAACCTGGGCAACGTCATAGGCAAGTACCGCGAAGTGGCCGAGCGCATCGGCGCGCCGCTGTGATCGATGCAGGCGGCGGAAGGATACCGTTGCCCTGCCCGATAGTCAGACCCAGCGATGGGAATAAAAAAAGCCGGCTCGAAGCCGGCTTTCTTTTTGCCGCCCTGACCTTATTTCTTGGGCGCTTCGGCGGGCGCCGGTGCAGGCGTCGTGCTCGGGGGCGTCGCTTTCATCGCCGCGTCCTTGGCGGCGTCGACAGACTTGCCCGCGCTGTCTTTCGAATCCATCGGCGCGGCGCCTGCCTTGGCCGCATCGTTCGCGGCGGCGCCCGCCTGCGTGCTGGCGGTCGACGCATCCTTGGCAGCGGCAGCAGCCTTGTCAGCGGCATCCTTCGACGCGGCAGCAGCCTTGTCTGCAGCGGCCTTCGCGTCAGCGGCAGCCTTGTTGCTGTTGTCGCCGCAGGCGCTCAGTGCGAGCGCCAATGCAGCGACAAAGAAAACGGACTTCTTCATGGGGTTCCCCTGCGGATGTGAATGAGATGGTGTTGGCGCGTAAATCGGATCGCGCGCTGGCCGCCTACTGCCATCTCATGACGGCACAGCACGCACCGACATGTTGAAGTCTACTACAAAGGGCAATGTTATCAAATAGATCGTCTTCGCCTGGTTCGCGCCCAAGCTTGCGCAGAGCGTTCAATCATTGTGCACTCAAAGACCGAGAACGGTTCCGCTGACGCCGGATTGTCCCGTCGCCCAGATCTCTTCGAAGCGGCTCGTCAGCAGTCGCGTCTGCTCGGGTTGAGCGATCCCCAGCGTTGCCCGCGGCTGATCGAAGTGGAACCGGTGCAAATAGTGCGCGGTGTCGACGATGACCAGTGGATCGGTGGCGACGTGCGCGTCGTCGCCGGTGCGCAGGATCGACATCACGTGACCGTAGTTCTGCAGCAGACGAACCAGCCGCGGGCAGGAGCTCTGAAGGTAGCGCGTATCGTGGACGATGATGTCGAGTCTTCGCCCGCGCACGTCGCGCAGGAAAGCAGCAAGTCGATCGGTGCGCGCGGCAGAGCTCCATCCCGTCTGCGAAAGGTCCTGGTCGAAAACTTGGATGTGGTGACGCGCCATCGCGATGAGCTCGTCGATGGCGGCGGCCTGCGCCGCGACGGTGGCAAGCGCGGTGACGCGCGGTGCAAGCGGTGAATCAGGGGCTGTCGAAGTCGACGTATCCATCGTGATACCAGAGATGCAGCAATCGCAGCAGCTGCGCGCCATGAACGTCGCTGCCGGCGAGACATCGCGCGTTGGCGAGCCGCTTCAGCGGCGCGGCATCGCCGCGCGGCCATCGAATAGCTTCGCCATTGACGTAGAGCGCATCGTGATCGTATAGGAATTGACTGCGCGGGTCCAAGCGCACGCCGCGGCGCGATGCCAGCGCGGCGAAGCGTGCCAGTGGCAGCGTTCGGATGGGCGCGTCGAACACGACCGTCGGCTTGGGCTCGGTGAGGTGACAGCCGAGAAAGCGGGCGACCATCGCGCGGTCCCAACGTATCGAGTCGAGCATGGAGGCGCAGCGAGCGAGCATCGACGCGCCGATGCGAGCGGGCTCATGCACCGGGGCGAGATCTGGGTCCGCATATGTGCCCGCGAGTCCGATCGAATCGCGCAGCCAATCCAGAAACGCCGTTCCCAGTTCCTGCGCCGACGGCGCGCGAAACCCGACCGAATAAGTGGTGCACGCATCGAGGGCAACGCCTTCATGCGCGTGGTCGGGAGGCAGGTACAGCATGTCGCCCGCGTCGAGCGTGCATTCCGCGGTCGGCTTGAAGCGCGCCAGGATCTTGAGCGGAAGGCGAGGCCGCAGCGCCAGATCGCGCTGAGCGCTGACGCGCCAGCGGCGACGACCTTGACCCTGGAGCAGAAACACGTCGTAGGTATCGAAGTGGGCGCCGACGCCACCACCCGGGGCCGCGTAGCTCACCATGAGATCGTCGAGGCGCGCGTAGGGAACGAACGAAAATCGTCGCAGCAAAGCGTCTCCTGCGGCACTCTTCAGGTTGACGCCATGCACGAGCAGCGTCCAGTCGCGGCTCGGCAAGTCCCGCAAGTCCGATCGGCGGAACGGTCCGGACCGCGTCGACCAAACACCGCGCTCGTGCACGACAATGCGCGAGTCGACATCGTCGTGGCCAGCCCACTCGAACAGGCTTTGCTTCGACACGCAACCCCGGAACCCGGGCATCGCGGCGCGCACCAGCAGCGCCCGCTTTTGCCAATAGCGGCGCAGGAACGCCGATGACGTCAGCCCACCGAGCAGGCGATCCGGAGCGGAGGCGGGCATGGCACGATTATAGCGAGGCCGTGCGCAACTTTTGCTAGAATGCCGGCCACGACGCCGTGAACCCAGCGCGCGCGTACTCACTGCAAAAACTACAGCCCGCGCATGAACATCGTTTCGGATTCGGTCGTCACGCTTTCATACAAGTTGTACTCGGCCAAGGGCGAGCTTATCGAGGAGTCGCCGCAACCGATCACCTACCTGCACGGTCACCACGGCATTTTCCCGAAGGTCGAGGACGAGCTCGCGCAGAAGACCGTGGGTGACACGTGCTCGGTCACGCTCGAGCCGGAAGACGCCTTCGGCGAGTACGACGCCGAGCTTGTGCGTGTCGAGGCGCAGGACCGCTTTCCGACCGATGTCAAGGTGGGCATGCAATTCGAGGGCCATGCGGGGCAGGACGACGACGATGAAGAGCAGCGCGTCTACACCGTGACCGACATCGCCGACGGCAAGGTCGTGGTCGATGGGAACCATCCTCTCGCCGGCCAGCGCCTTCGCTTCGACTGCACCGTGCTTGAGGTACGCGCGGCGTCGAGCGAAGAGCTCGCGCACGGGCACGTCCACGGCGAGCACGGACACCACCACTGAGCGTCGACGCGCGGCTAAGACTCAGCGCGAGCGGTCCGCCAATCGCTTGAGCTCGTAGAGCGCCGCGTGCGCCTCCCGCGGCGAGAGCGCATCGGGATCGAGCGCGGCCAGACGATCGGCAATCGGGGTGTCGGGGCGTGACGGCTCCTCGTGCGGAGCGGTGGCACCGAACAGGTCGCCCTGCGAATCGCGTCGTGCGCTGAACTGATCGAGCCTGGCCAGGAAGGCGCGTGCCTGGCGCACTGCTTCGGCGGGCACGCCCGCGAGCTTCGCGACCTGCAGTCCGTAGCTCTGATTGGCAGGACCGTCGGCGACCGCGTGCAGGAAAACGATGCCATCCTTGTGGAGCACCGCGTCGAAATGCACGTTGGCGCAACCTTCGAGCTCCGACGGTAGCGCGGTGAGCTCGAAATAATGCGTCGCGAACAGGGTGAGACTGCGGTTCCTTAGCGCGAGCTCGCGCGCGATCGCCCAGGCGAGCGCCAACCCATCGAAAGTTGAAGTGCCACGGCCGATCTCGTCGATCAGCACCAGGCTTTGCGGTGTGGCGCGATGAAGGATTGCGGCGGCCTCGGTCATTTCGACCATGAAGGTGGACCGTCCTCCGGCGAGGTCGTCTGCGGCGCCGATGCGCGTGAACAGCGCGTCGACGGGTCCCAGCCGCGCAAAGCTTGCCGGAACGTAAAGCCCGCAATAGGCGAGCAGCACGATGACGGCAGCTTGCCGCATGTATGTCGACTTGCCGCCCATGTTGGGCCCGGTGACGATGAGCAGGCGCTGCGCCGGCGTGAGCGTGAGGTCGTTGGCGATGAAATGCTCGACCTGCAGCTCCACCGTCGGGTGCCGGCCAGCGCGGATCTCGATGCCGGGATCCAGGGTCATCGTGGGCTGTGTCCAGCCGCGCTCGGCAGCCGCCACCGAGTGCGACGCGAGCAGGTCGATCGTCGCCATCGCCCGCGCCACTTCTTGCAGCGCGGGGACCGCCTGCGCGAGCTCGGCTAGCAGCGCCTCGTAGAGCTTTTTCTCGCGCGCCAGCGCGCGTTCACCCGCCGACAGCGCCTTGTCCTCGAAGCTCTTGAGTTCCGGCGTTATGTAGCGCTCCGCACTCTTCAGCGTCTGTCGTCGCCGGTAGTCGTCGGGAATCTTCTGCGCGTGCGCGTTGGTCACCTCGATGTAGAAGCCGTGAACTCGGTTGTACTCGACCTTGAGGTTGGCGATCCCGGTGCGCGCTCGCTCGCGCGCCTCGAGCTCGACCAGATACGCGCCGCAGTTGTCGCCGATCGCGCGCAGCCCGTCGAGCTCCGCATCGTAGCCGGTGGCGATGACGTTACCGTCGCGCAACGTCGCGCCGGGTTCGACGGCAATCGAGGCGTGCAGCAGTCGAGTCCAGCGTGATTCGAAGCGCAGGCACGCGGCGGCGTGACCCAGCAGCGCCGTCGTGAAGGTATCGGCTATCTTCGCCAGCACCGGCAACCGATCGAGCGTCGCGCGCAGTCCCGACAGGTCGCGAGGGCGCGCGCTGCCGAGCGCGATGCGCGAGGCGATGCGCTCGACGTCGACGCTATGGCGCAGCTCCGCCGCGATGCGCGGCGCGCACGGTGCATCGTTGCCGATCTCGGCGATGGATACGTGGCGCGCGGCAGCGGCACCCTGCGCGCGCAGTGGCTGCGTCAGCCACTGCCGAAGCAGGCGGCTACCCGCCGCGGTCGTGCACGTGTCGAGCAGCGACAGCAGTGTCGGCGCAGGCTCGCCGCGCAGCGTCGCAGTGATCTCGAGGTTGCGCCGGGTGGCGCTGTCGAGCAACAGCTGCGACCCGGTCTGCTCGACCCGCAGCGTGCGCACGTGAGACAGCGCCGCCTGCTGCGTCGAGCGCGCGTACTGCAGCAACGCGCCGGCAGCCGCGACGCCGAGCGGCGCTTCGTCGGCGCCGAAGCCGGTGAGATCGCGTGTGCCAAATTGCTCACACAAACGGCGCGTCGCCGCTTCGGCGTCGAATTGCCACGGTGGGAGCGCGCGCGCCGGCGTGCCCGCATGCAGCGTCAACGCCGTGCCTTCGGCGTGCAGCAGCTCGCTTGGTGCGACGCGATCGAGCAGTGACGACAGGTCGTCCGCGGGGATCTCGGCGATGCATAGCGTGCCCGCGGCAAGATCGAGCCATGCCGCACCAGCGCGCTTGGCGATCGGATGCACGCAGGCGAGCAGGCTTTCGCGTTTGGCTTCGAGCAATCCCGCATCGGTGACCGTGCCGGGGGTCACGATGCGGGTCACCTTGCGGTCGACGGGCCCCTTCGCTGTGGCAGGGTCGCCGATCTGCTCGCAGATCGCGACCGATTCGCCCTGGCGCACGAGTTTCGCCAGATAGCTTTCGGCGGCGTGGTAGGGAACACCCGCCATCGGAATCGGCATGCCCGCCGTCGCGCCACGCGAGGTCAGCGTGATGTCGAGTATCCGCGCCGCCCGCTCCGCGTCGTCGAAGAACAGCTCGTAGAAATCGCCCATGCGGTAGAAGACGAACTTGTCGGGATGCTCGGCTTTGATGCGCAGGTATTGCTGCATCATCGGCGTGTGCGCCGAGAGCGGAGCGTCAGCGGGAGAGGCGCGCGTGTTCACCGGCGGATTATAGGCGAGGGCCGGCGCCATCCGCAGAATGCAACCTTGTCCGCGACGGGACTGCGGAGCGGCGCGGCACGAGGCTGCGCGCTGGCCATTTACGCGTCGCGCTGCTCGCGACGCGGCGGTCAGTTGTCCTGCGTCAGCCCTGCCTGGAGTGCGTTCGACGGTCCGACCACATAGAGCGTGTAGGTCTTTCCACCGACGAGCGAGAGTGCCGGTACCGTCAGCAGCGTCTGCGACGTGCCCGCGACATTGAATGAAAACTGGTAGGTCGTGCCGGTGACCGCATCTGCGGTCAGCTCGAGCGAGAAGGCGCCCGAATTCTGTGGCAGCCCGGAGATCTGCTTGCTGAAATTGACGAAGACGTCGATAGCCGGCAGGTCCGGGGACGTATTGACGACACGCACGCGCGCATTGCCGGGCCCGGGTGGAAGGTTGTTGTCCTGTAGCAGAAGCGCTTGCATCGCGCCTGCCGTACCCTCGAGCACGACCGAGCTGTCCGTCGCCGCCGTCAGCGTCGGGGTGTACGTGAGCAGCGTGGCTCCCGGCGTTGCGGTGGCTTCGACGGTCAGCGTGTGCGCGCCTTTGGTCGTCCGCTGGTATCCGGTTGCGCCGGCGACCGGAATGTTCGAGAGCCTGAGGACGCCGTCGAAGAAAACATTGAGCGGGGATGTGACCAGCGATGCGTTGATGACCTTGAACTGCGCCAGCAGACTGTCGACGACGGTGCCGCTGCCGGCGCTGTCGATGGCAAGCAGCATCACGTTCGGCAGCGTGCCGCTGCCGCGAGAGTAGACAACGATCTCGTAGGCAGCCCGCTCCTGGTAATTGAACGGCACGGAATCGTAGATCACGCTCTTCGATCCCGCTCGCGTGATGCGCAATTGAAGGTTCCCGATGGGAAGGCTGGCGAAGCCGCTCAGGTTGTTGTAGTCGATGCCGGCAACACTCGGAGAGACGAGGTCGAGGCTGGCTCCAGGGGCGGTGAGATAGATGTCCACCGCTCCGATCCCGGCGGCGGCGTTGATGACTCGAAGATTGAAGCTGCCGGCACCCGAGTCGAGGAATGTGTCGTCGACGATCCGCCCGACCGGGTTGGTGATCGGCCCGAACAAGATGTAGGTGTAGTTCGCCTCACCGATTGCCACCACCGTTGTCGCGATGAGGTTCGACGGCGCTCCTGTGACAAACGCCTCGAGCGTATGCGTGCCCGCCTCGATGATCTGATACGGCGAAAGTGACTGGAAAGGTATCGGGGGGGTGAGAAAAGAGTTGTCGTCGAGTGTAGTTACGATCGGGCCGCTGGCATTGGGAATCAGATTCACCACGCGCAGGTTCGATTGCGTGCTGGCCACGGTGACCACGCCGTTGCCGGTATTGCAGCCCGCGAGCAGTACACCGAACGCAAGCGCGGCGGCACTGATAAGGAACGAACGCATTGAATCTCCGACGGAAGGCTGGCTGGGAGCGCGCATCGGGCGCGGTGTGCGGCGTGCTCGCCCGGATTCCGGCGCGTCGGAAAGTCCCCGCGGGAAATCACTCATCCTGCGTGACGATGCCTTGCAGCGTACTCGTCGGTCCTGCCAGATACACCGTGTACTTGTGACCCGGAAGCAGCGTCACACTGGGAAGCTTGAGCAGTGACGTCGTTGTGCCCGACACGTTGAAATCGAATTCGTAGGGAGTGCCGGTCAACGCCGCAGCGGTCAAGTTCACGTAGCCCGACGCGGTATTGATCGCGAGGCCGCTGATCGTCTTGCTGAAGTTCACGAACACGTCGGTGGACGCGACGCTCGCCGAGGTGTTGACGAAGCGCACGCCGGCGCTTCCCGTGGCGGGCGGCTGGTTGTCGTCGAGCAGCACGAGGCCAGCCATTGCGCCAGCCGAACCGACCAGCGCGATCGAGGTGTCGGTCGCAGAGGAGAGGTTCGGGTTGAGCGTCAGCAGCGTCGCGCCGGGGGTGGCTTGCGATTGGATGGTGATCGCATGTGCGCCGGCGGAAGTCTGCTGGTAGCTCGAGACCCCTGTGTACGGGATGTTGGACAACTGCAGGTTGTTGTCGATGAACACGTTGAGCGGCGAGCCGACGAGCGACGCGTTAATGACTTTGTACTGCGCGACCAGGTTGTCGACGATCGTGCCGGTCCCAGCGCTGTCGCTCGGAAGAATGGCCGCATTGACCAGCGTCCCGCTGCCCTTGCTGTAGGCGAGGATGGTATACCCCTGATGCTCGAGGAACGCCTTGGGAACGGAATCGAAAATGACCGTCTTGGTGCCGCTCGGAGTAATGCGAATCTCAAAGGGCAGGCCAATGTTCACTGAAGTGAAGGGGGTGAAAGCGCCATACGCCACGTTCCCGACGGTCGGCGCGGCGACGGTGAGGTCAGCCCCCTGTGGCGTCAGGTAGACGTCGATCGGTCCGATACCAGCCGCGGTGTTCATCACCCGCAGCGTAAAGAATCCGCTGCCTGGATCGCTGAAATTATCGGCCGCGAGAATCGTTCCCGGCGCCGTCAGCGGTCCATAGATGACGTAGGTATAGTTGGCGCCGCCGTTGATGCCAACGCTCTGGTTGACCAGCGGCGTGCTTGCGCCAGTTACCGTGACGGTGAATGTCTGCGTTCCGTTGCTCACGCCCGCGTACTGCGTGAGACCCTGGAAGGGAAGCGCGGTCGCCAGCGTGGTGCCCGCCGCCACGACGTTCATCGCGGGGGCCTCGAAGAATGCATTGACTACGCGGATCTGGGCGTCGCCGCCGTTGTTGTTGCCGCCCTTGCTGCATCCGACCACGGACAAGGCGATCAGACATATGCAGACGATAAGAGGGCGTGGCAGCGACATGGGGGTTCTCCGATGCGGCTCACGCGCCGCGTTGCTGTAGTTCCGAACGGTCGCAAATTATACGGCCTGGCAGAGAGTCGTGAAACGCCCGCAACATCTGCTTACGCCCGCGAGGGAAGACGATGCGAAACGAACGCAACCTGTGTTGGAAACTGGTCGGGGTGAGAGGATTTGAACCTCCGGCCTCTACGTCCCGAACGTAGCGCTCTACCAGGCTAAGCTACACCCCGACTGTTGCAGTGCCGCGGCCGTCGATGGCACGTCGGACGTGACGATGCTAAACCGACGCGAACTCAGGCGGTTCGCGTGACTGCGAAAACTGTCAATTCTAGCAGAGTTTCGCGGTATGTCGACGGGGGCAGCGTGTCCAGACAACGGGCGGCAACGGTCGATTCGCGCACGGCGCTGGCGCGTGCAAAATCGAGCGCGCCGGTGTCCTGCAAGACCGCGAGCACCTGCGCGAAATCGCTGCGTCGCGCGCCGCTGATCGCTTCGCGGATTAGCGCGCGCTGCGCATCGTCGCCGACAGCGAGAGCACGGATAAGAGGGAGCGTGGGCTTGCCTTCGGCGAGATCGTCACCCAGGTGCTTGCCGATGGCGTCTTCATCGCCGGAATAGTCGAGCACGTCGTCGATGAGCTGGAACGCGGTCCCGAGGTGCATCCCATAGCTCGCCAGGTCGTCCTCGGTCGCGCGAGATGCGCCACCGAGCACCGACCCCAACCGCGTCGCCGCTTCGAAAAGCTTTGCGGTCTTGCGCCGGATCACCTCGAGGTAGCGCTGTTCGCCGACGTCGGCATCGCCCGAATTGACCAGTTGCATCACTTCACCCTCGGCGATGACGTTGGTCGCCTCGGACAGAATTTCCAGCACGCGCATGTCGTTGACCGCGACCATGAGCTGAAAGGCGCGCGAATACAGGAAGTCGCCGACCAGCACGCTGGCTGCGTTGCCGAAGCTTGCATTGGCAGTTGCGTGGCCGCGCCGCAGGTCTGATTCGTCGACGACATCGTCATGAAGCAGAGTTGCCGTGTGGATCATTTCGACGATTGCCGCCAGCGTGTGATGGTGCGCCCCACGGTATCCGAAAGCGCGGGCAGAGAGCAGCACAAGCGCCGGCCTCAGGCGCTTTCCTCCGCCGCCGATGATGTATTCGGCGACTTGGCGAATAAGGACGACATCCGAATCCAGCGCCTCGCGCAGGACGCGGTCGACCGCGGCCAGGTCCTCGCGGAGCAGAGGATGCAGCAGGGGAATGTTCACTTGGGCGCTTCGACGCGGATGTAGGTAGCTTGGGAGCCGCATATTATCCGATGCGGCGTTCGCCCTCCCATGGCTCCTGGGCGCTTTGACAAAACGACCGTAAGCCCATAAACTAGCAAACTTTTTGCAACTCGCAACCCGTGTGGAGTTACCTATGTACGCGGTCATAAAAACCGGTGGCAAGCAGTACCGTGTCGCCCCCGGTGAAAAACTCAAGGTCGAGCAGCTGCCGGCCGATGTAGGCGCGGCGGTCGTTCTCGATCAGGTGCTCATGGTCGGCGAAGGCGAAAGCGTCCGCGTGGGCCAGCCCACGGTCGCGGGCGCGACCGTCAACGCGACAGTGCTCGCGCACGGTCGCGGTGAAAAGCTCCGAATTTTCAAGATGCGGCGGCGCAAGCACTACCAGAAGCATCAGGGCCACCGCCAGGGCTATACCGAGCTCCAGATCGACGGCATCGTCGGCTGAGGCTCTTCACTGAGGCTCCTCATACAGGACTTACGGCAATGGCACACAAGAAAGCAGGCGGCAGCTCCCGCAACGGCCGCGATTCGCATTCCAAGCGCCTCGGTGTGAAAGCCTACGGCGGCGAAGGAATCTCGGCGGGCAGCATCATCGTTCGCCAGCGCGGTACGCAGGTTCATCCCGGCGTCAACGTAGGCATCGGCAAGGACCATACATTGTTCGCACTGGTCGACGGGAAGGTTCAGTTCGCGACCAAGGGATCCGCGGGGCGCACCTTCGTCAACGTTCTTCCCTCAGCCTGACGCCTTTCGCCGCGCTAACGCGCAGAAATCCACAAATCCCCGCCACGCGGGGATTTTTTTGCCTTTGCGCTGGGCGATCGCGGCGCTAGCGCCGTTCCAGCCACCAGAGCATGGTGGCGGCGACCATGACGAAGGCGGCGACCGGGAACGCGGCGGAAAACAGCGGCGGCCAATCGTTGATTACGCCGAGATAAGAGAACAATCGCCCGAGCAGGAAAAAGACCAGTCCCAGGATGGTCCCGGCGAAAATGCGGAATCCGACCCCTCCGGCGCGCCGCTGAAAATACGCGAACGGCAACGCCAACACCATCATCACCAGAACCGCGGCCGGATAGAAGATCTTGTTCCAAAGCGCGATTTCGAATCGCGACGTCTTCTGCTGGTTGCTTCCGAGCACGGTGATGTTGTCGTAGAGCGAAGTCATCTCCAGCTTTTCCGGCGCGACCTGATACACCGTCAGGATCGACGGCTTGAGCACGGTCTTCCAGATCCACTCGTCGACGCGCGTGACGTGCGCGCCTTCGGCGGACAGTTCGGTCGTACGCACGTTCTTGAGCCGCCACTGTCCATCGGTCACGAATGTTCCCGAGTCGGCGACACGCAGCGCGTGCAACCGCAGGTTGGCGTCGAATTCGTAGATGCGCACCCCGAGCAGTGAATTGTCGCCGAGCAGGCTCTTGATGTTGGCGAAGGTCTGCTCATGGTCACCCGCGCCGTCCTCGGTGTCCTGGCGGCCTTGCTTGAACCAGAATCCCGACTGGAACTGCTGCGCGAACACGCGGCTCGCCTGCCCCTGTACCTGCGCGCGTACGCGCTGCGCCAGGCGTTCCGCGGGTGGCGCCAGGAATTCGCCTGCGAGGAAGGTGGCGATCGCCAGCGGGATGCCGATGCGGATGATCGCCCAGGTGATCTGGGTGAGCGATGCCCCGGATGCGCGCATCACGGTGTACTCCGAGTTACTCACCAGTTGAGCGATCGCGAACAGCGTACCGATCAGCGCCGCCGTGGGCATCAACTCGTAGACGTGTCCTGGCAGGCTGAGCCCTACGAAGAGGAGCGCGCGGCTCAGCGGGTAGCCGTCCTTGCTGACGTTGCCGAGCTCGTGGATCAGGTCGAAGAACGCGAACAGGCTGAGCAGCGCGACGAAGATCAGCAGCGTCGCGTAGAGCACTTCGCGCCCAACATAGCGGGTGAGCGTTTTCACGCGGTCCGGCGCCTCGCGAACCAGCCCAGCACCGAGAGGCGCTGTCGGAACAGAAGGATGACCGTCACCGCGGCGACCGAGTGGATCAGGAGCAGCCCGGTGAGGATCGAGATGCGTCCCTGCGCAATGAAGCTCTGCACGATGTTGATGCAATTGCTGTACAGCATGTAGACGAACACCGCTGCGAAGAGGTTGAACGAGCGGCCCATACGAGGGTTGACGTACGACAGGGGAACCGCGAGCAGCATCAGCAGAAACGCGCTGATTGGTACGGAGATACGCCAGAACAGCTCGGCGCGCTCGGGTGCACCATCGACCGCGGCCAGCTGCACCAGCGGGATGGCCTTCAGCGAAAGGGGTAGTGCGCGGACTTCGGCGGGCTCGATTCGGCGCCCCAGCTTCTCGAACTCCGCCGAGCGAAACTCTGCGCTTCCCGGCTGGCCTTCGTAACGGCGGCCGTTCTCCAGGACGATGAAACGGTCGCCGTTGGGCGCGTCCTCCAGACGACCCAAGCTGGCGACAGTTGTGACGTCCTTGTCGCCTTCGATCGAATGCAGGAAAACGTTGCGGATTGTACCGTCGAAACTGTTGATGCTCTCTATGAAGACGACAAGTCGGGCCTGTCGGAACTCCTTGAATAAGCCCGGTGCGAGCAATGACAGCTCTTCACGCGACTCCAGCTGTCGTTCGTATTCGAGACGGCGCTGTTCGGCCCAGGGTGACAGCCAAAGTGATAACACGACGATCGCAAGCAGGAACGGACTGGCGAACCAGAAGATGGGTTTGAGCCACGAGGTCAATCCCAGGCCCGAGGTGAACCATACGATCATTTCGCTATCGCGATACCACCTCGACAGCGTCAGCAGCACGGTGAAAAACAAAGCCACCGACAGAAGAATATTGAAATAAAACAATGCGTTGAAACCGAGAAGCGCGAGAATCCCCTCGGGAGCCACGGTTCCTCCGGCGGCACGCGCCAGCAGGCGCAAAACGAGGTTGGTGAACAGGATCCCCAGGAGAATCAGAAATAGTCCCACGGCCGTGGCCGTGAGTTCTCGCACCAAGCTGCGCCTGAAGACCATGACGGCGGAAATATTTTGACTTTTTAGGGAGGATTTGCCGATAATGCGGATCGTACCGCGTAAAGGCAATTTTCGTTCGAGGAACGTCGATGGAATTTACCATAAAAAGCGGCAGCCCCGAGAAGCAGCGCAGCGCCTGCGTGGTCGTCGGCGTCTTCGACAACCGCAAGCCGAGCCTTTCCGCCGACCTCGTGGATCGTGCCTCGGGCGGATATATCAGCGAGATCATCCGGCGCGGCGACATGGAGGGGAAGCTGGGCAGCACGCTCCTGTTGCACAACGTCAAGGGTACGCTCGCCGATCGCGTGCTGCTGGTCGGACTGGGCAAGGAACGCGATTTCCGCGAGCGCGAATTCCGCAGCGCGATGCGCGCCGCCGTGAGGCTTCTCAATGAAACGGGTTCCTACGAAGCGGTCGTCTACCTGACCGAGGAAAAGGTCAAGCGCCGCGAGGTCGCGTGGCGCGTCGAGCACGCGGTTGTCGTCGCGATGGAGGCTGTTTATCGCTTCGACCAGATGAAAAGCCAGCCCGCCGAGGTGCGTCGACCCCTGCGCAAGCTCACGCTGTCGGTGCCGCAGCGTAGCGATCTGACCGCCGGCGAGAGCGCCGCGGCGCGTGGACTGGCCATCGCGCACGGCATGGACCTTGCGCGCGACCTGGGCAATCTGCCGGGGAACCTTTGCACGCCGGCGTACCTCGGGGAGCGCGCCCAGGCGCTCGCGCAGGAGCTCGGCTTCAAGTGCGAAGTCCTCGACCGCGCCCAGATCGAAGCGCTGAAAATGGGCTCGTTCCTGTCGGTGACCAACGGCAGCGACCAGTCTCCCCGATTCATCGTCATGGAATACAACGGCGCCGGCAAGAAGCAGCCGGTCGTGCTGGTGGGCAAGGGAATCACCTTCGACACCGGCGGGATCTCGATCAAGCCGTCGCTGGACATGGATTACATGAAATACGACATGTGCGGCGCCGGGAGCGTGTTTGGCGCGTTTCGGGCGGTCGCCGAGCTCAAGGCCAAGATCAACCTGATCGGTCTCATCCCTGCGTGCGAGAACATGCCGAGCGGCCGGGCGACCAAGCCTGGCGACATCGTTACCAGCATGTCCGGGCAAACCATTGAAGTGCTCAATACCGATGCCGAGGGACGGCTCATCCTCTGCGACGCACTGACCTACGCGGAACGCTACGAGCCCTCGGCGGTGGTCGACATCGCGACGCTGACCGGAGCCATCGTTGTCGCGCTCGGCCATATTCCGTGCGGCATTTTCAGCAATAGCGACAGCCTTGCGCGCGCGCTGCTCAATGCGGGCGAGGAGTCTTTCGATCGCGGATGGCAGATGCCGATGTGGGATGACTACCAGGATGGCCTCAACAGCAACTTCGCGGATTTCGCGAATATTGGCAGCCGCGCCGGAGGCAGCGTTACCGCAGCGTGTTTTCTATCGCGTTTTGCCAAGAAATTCGATTGGGCGCACCTCGATATCGCCGGGGTCGCATGGAAGGAAGGCAAGGAAAAGGGCGCTACCGGAAGACCGGTCGCGCTGCTCACCACCTGGCTGCTTTCGCAGGAGGGTGCGCCCTCCTAGCGGCTTTCAGCGCCTACCATGACCGCGATCGATTTCTACACTCATGTGTCCGATCGTCACCAGGTCGTGACCAAGCTCGTCGCGAAAGCGTTCACGCAGCATGGCCATGTGCGCGTGCTCACCGACAACGCGGCGGCCACGGAGGCGCTGGAGCGGCTGCTCTGGACGCAGCCGGCGCTTAGCTTCCTGCCGCATTGCCGCGTGGGCGACAGGCTCGCCGGAGAAACGCCCATCTGGGTCGATCACGTGCTCGAGCACCCCGGCCCCGCGCGCGTGCTCATCAACCTGCACGCGGCGCCGCCGCCGTTCTTTGCGCGTTTCGAGCGGCTTGCCGAAATTGTAGGAATCGACGATGCCGAGCGCGCGCGCACGCGTTACCGCTACTATCGCGAGCGCGGCTACGAATTGCGTTCCCACCGGCTTGGCGAGGTCGCATGACGGCCACCGCGCGCGAGCTCCTCGAACAGGCCGATGCGCTGATGCGCAAGAATCGCGGGCGCGGCGACGCGGATTTTCCCATCCTGACCGACGCCATCGATGAGCCGGTGGCCGCGATCGCGGAAGCCGCCATTCCGATCCTGACGCAACGCATTCAGCCCGCGGAGGCGCCAGCGGCCGACGTGATGGACATGCCTCCGCCGGCTCAGCAGGCGACCCGCGCGGCGGTCGCGATGCTGGAAGGCGACCCTTCGGACTGGCTGGTGATGGACACCATCGATCCATCATCGCACAGCGTGACCGGCAAGGCCCCCGACACGCTTGCCGTCGTACCCCCGGTCACGCTGAAGACCGAATCCGTGAGGCCGCCTGACGAGGTGATCGAGACGCCGACCCGTTTCACGCTCAAGGCTGCGGGCTCCGAACCGACCCCGCCGCCGACGGGGTCGACCATGTCGTCGAGCACGGCGCTTTTGGAGCAGGCACGAGTCCTCCCCGCGCTGCCAGTGCAGCCGCTATCGGACGCCTTGGCGCCGCCCCCGCACGAGGCGCCACCCCCGGAGCCCCAACCCCTCGCAGGTGCGCGCCTGGATTCCGAAGAGCGCTGGGCCGCGCTCGCCGAACAGATCTCCCTGCAGGTGTTGCAGCGCCTGGACCTTTTCACCGATACGGGACTCAAGGATCAACTCGCGCGTCATCTGCAGCCCATCGTCGATCGCGCGGGCGCCGAGCTGGTGAGCGCGATCAACGAGCAGGTCGGCAAGCTGGTGCGAAGCTACATCGCCGAAGCGATCGAACGCGAAATCGCGCAATGGCGGCGCGAGCACGGCTGACCCTTGCGGTCCGTCCATGCTAGACTGCATCGCATGCACCAGACCTGCACCTTGAGTAAACCCAGCGAAGCAACGCGCGCGATGCGCCGCGATGCGTACGTCTACGTCTTCTATTTCGGCGCACGCGCCGAGGGCCGCGCACGAGGGTAATTCAGGACGAATTAACCAACGATCGGGCGGCCAAGAGGCCGCCCGATTTTTTTCGACCACCGCAACGGGACCTTAGTCATGATCATCGTAATGCAGCCCGACGCAGGCGACGCCGAGATCGGGGCCGTCACCGCGAAGATCCGCGCCCATGGACTCGACGTGCATGTCTCCAAGGGCACCGAGCGAACGCTTATCGGCGCGGTCGGCGACGAGCGCAAGCTCGATCCTGAAATGTTCGACCCGATGCCCGGCGTCGAAAAGTCGATGCACATCGTCAAGCAGTACAAGATCGTCGCCCGCGAGTGGCACAAGGCGAACACGGTTATCGACGTTTCAGGAGTGCCGATCGGCGGGAACGTGGTCCAGGTCATCGCGGGGCCGTGCTCGGTGGAGACCGAGCCGCAAATGAGCGCCGCCGCGCAGGGCGTGAAGGCGGGAGGTGCGCGCCTGATGCGCGGCGGCGCGTTCAAACCGCGCACCAGCCCGTACACCTTCCAGGGCAAGGGCGTCGAAGGTCTGGAGCTGCTGCGAGCTGCCGCCGATTCCCAGCGCCTTCCCATCGTCACCGAGCTCATGGATGCGCGCATGCTCGAGACGTTTCTTCGCCATGACGTCGATTGCATCCAGATCGGCACGCGCAACATGCAGAACTTCGATCTGCTCAAGGAAGTGGGCCGCGTCAAGAAGCCGGTGATACTCAAGCGCGGCATGTCGGCGACGATAAGTGAATGGCTGATGGCCGCGGAGTACATCGCCGCCGGCGGCAACCATGACATCATTTTCTGCGAGCGAGGCATACGCACCTTCGAGACGGCGTATCGCAACGTGCTCGACGTCACCGCGGTGGCGGTGCTCAAGCGCGAAACGCACCTGCCGGTGATCGTCGATCCGTCGCACGCGGGCGGCAAGGCGTGGATGGTACCCGCGCTGTCGTGCGCCGCCGTCGCCGCCGGCGCCGACGGTCTGCTCATCGAGGTCCACCCGAATCCGTGCGATGCGTGGTGCGACGCCGACCAGGCGCTCACGCCCGACGAGTTTGCAAGGCTCATGACGACCTTGCGCGCGGTCGCGGCGGCCGTGGGTCGCGCGCTTTGATCAAGTCCGTCCCATCGGCGGCTCGAGTTGCCGGTCCGCTATAATTTCGGCCTTTCGATTCGTCGCATGCGCCCACCGCCCATGGAATTCGCCAAGTCATTCGAGCCGCGCGCGATCGAGGCACGCTGGTACCCGTTCTGGGAATCCACCGGACTGTTCAAGCCGTTTGTGAATTCGAATGCGCCGGCGTTCTGCATCCAGCTGCCGCCACCCAACGTCACCGGCACGCTGCACATGGGGCACGCATTCCAGCAGACGCTGATGGACATTCTCATCCGCTATCACCGCATGCTCGGCGACAACACGCTCTGGCAGGTCGGGACCGATCACGCCGGCATTGCGACGCAGATCGTCGTCGAGAACCAGCTCGTTTCTGCCGGCACCTCGCGGCGCGACATCGGACGTGAAGCGTTCCTCGCCCGCGTGTGGGAATGGAAGGCGCAATCCGGATCGACCATCACCGCGCAAATGCGCCGTCTGGGGGCGTCCTGCGACTGGACGCGCGAGCGATTCACCATGGATCCTGGAATGTCCGCCGCGGTTGTCGAGACCTTCGTGAAGCTGCACGAGGACGGACTCATTTATCGCGGCAAACGGCTGGTCAACTGGGACCCGAAACTCGGCAGCGCCGTCTCCGATCTCGAGGTAGAAAGCGAGGAGGAGAACGGGACGCTGTGGGAGATCCGCTACCCGCTCGCCGACAGCAGCGGCTTTCTCGCGGTGGCGACGACGCGACCGGAAACGATGCTCGGCGACGTCGCGGTGGCGGTGAATCCTGACGACGCACGCTATGCGCAACTGGTGGGCAAGGAGGTGGATCTGCCATTGAGCGGGCGGCGCATTCCCATCATTGCAGACGCCTACGTCGACAAGGATTTTGGGACGGGTTGTGTCAAGGTCACGCCGGCGCATGATTTCAACGACTGGGACATCGGTGAGCGTCACGGGCTGGTGCCCATCACCATCTTCACCCTCGACGCACACATCAACGACAACGCACCCGCGAAATATCGCGGGATGGACCGCTATGTCGCGCGCAAGGCGGTGCTCGCCGATCTCGAGACGGCGGGACTGATCCAGGCGCAAAAGGCGCACAAGATGGTCGTTCCGCGCTGCGAGCGCACCGGCGAGATCATCGAGCCGATGCTCACCGACCAGTGGTTCGTCGCGATGACCAAGCCGGCACCGTCGACACATCCGCACTTTCCCGGAATGTCGTTCAAGGATATCTGCCTGCACGCCGTCAACGGCGGCATCATCGGCGCGAGCGCCGAGCGCCAGACCATCAGCTTCGTGCCCGAGCATTGGACCACGTGGTACGACAACTGGCTGGGCAAGGTCTACGACTGGTGCATCTCGCGGCAACTGTGGTGGGGACATCGCATCCCGGCGTGGTACGACGCCGAAGGCAACGTTTTTGTCGCTCGCAACGCGGCCGACGCGGCGCAACAGTCGGGCAAGCCCGAAGCCGCGCTGCGCCAGGACGAAGACGTCCTCGATACGTGGTTCTCATCGGCGCTGTGGTGCCACTCGACGCTGGGGTGGCCGGAGGACACGCCCGAGCTGCGCGCGTTCCTGCCGAGCTCGGTGCTGATCACCGGCTTCGACATCATTTTCTTCTGGGTCGTGCGCATGGTCATGACGACCACGTACTTCACCGGCAAGATTCCGTTTCGAGACGTCTACATCAATTCTATCGTGCGCGACGAGGCCGGACAGAAAATGTCCAAGTCCAAGGGGAACGTGCTCGATCCCATCGACCTGATCGATGGTACCGACGTCGAGTCGCTGGTCACCAAGCTCACCTCGGGACTGATCCTGGAAAAGCAGCGCGAGTCGATCGAGAAGCGCACGCGCCGGCAATTTCCCAATGGTATTCCGGCCTTCGGCGCCGACGCGGTGCGCTTCACCTTCGCGAGCCTGGCGACCTTCGGTCGCACGCTCAATTTCGACCTGGATCGCTGCGATGGCTATCGCAACTTCTGCAACAAGCTATGGAACGCGACGCGTTTCGTGTCGATGAACGTCGAAGGCAAGGACACCGGCCTCGATCCTGCGCTCCCGGCGACGACGAGCTTTGTCGACCGCTGGCTGCTGGGTCGGTTGCAGCGAGCCAAGCGCGACATTGCCGAAAACCTCGAGCAGTACCGGTTCGACCTCGCCGCCAAGGCGCTGTACGAATTCGCGTGGGACGAGTTCTGTGACTGGTACGTCGAGCTTGCCAAGGTGCAGCTGCAGCGCGCGGAGGCTGCCGGCGACGATGCCGCGGCGCGGGGGACACGGCGCACGTTGGTCCGCGAGCTCGAGGCGGTGCTGCGGCTCGCGCACCCCTTCATCCCCTTCATCACTGAGGAACTTTGGCAGGGTGTGGCCGCGCACGCGGGCAAAAGCGGTCCATCGATCTCGATCCAGCCGTTTCCGCGGGCGGACACGAGCCGCATCGACGAGGACGCCGACACCGACATGGCGCTGCTCAAGAACGTGGTCAACGCCTGCCGCACGCTGCGCAGCGAAATGAAGCTCTCTCCGGCGCAGAAGGTGCCGCTGATCGCGTCAGGCGATGCGCGCCGTCTGGAGGCGTTCGCGCCTTATGTCGCGGCGCTCGCGAGGCTCTCCGAGGTCAAGATCGTCGACGAGCTGCCACGCACCGATGCGCCGGTGCAAATCGTCGGCGAATTCAGGCTCATGCTGCACATCGAGGTCGATGTCGCCGCCGAAAAGAGCCGGCTGTCCAAGGAATACGATCGCGTGGACGGCGAAATCGCCAAGCTTGCGGTCAAGCTGGCCAACGAGAGTTTCGTCGCGCGTGCGCCGGAGCACGTCGTCGCACAGGAACGCGGGCGGCTCGAGGGGCTGCAGGCCACGCGGGGACGGCTCGAGCAGCAGCTGGCGCAACTCGGCCGCTAGAGGAGTCCGCGAGCGGGCCGGTCCATCGCACCTATCGGCCGACAGACCAGTCGTAAACTGCGCCCGCGGCCTCGGGCGTCGAACTCAAACTTTTTCGGGAATCGGCGCTGAGCGCTTCATCAGCAGCGCGGCGACGGGCTTCGCCTGACCGGCGCGCCGCGAGGTGGCCTGCGCGTTGGTCAGCGCTGAGGACGCGTCCGCGGGCGGGAAAGGACGCGTCACGAGCGGCTGGTCCGGATTGCGATCGAAAACGCTGTCATCGCGCTGGCGGCGCGGCGGCTGTTCTTCCGCGGGCCTCGCGGGCCTCGCTGCCGTTCTCCCCGCCGGGCGCGGACTGCGCTCGCGAGCGGGTTCGCGGCGCGACTGAGGCTGAGGATCGCTGGATCGCATCGATCCGACCGGCTGCGCCACCGTGATCGAGCGCTTGAGCAGCCGTTCGATCTCCACCAGCAGCTTGTCCTCTTCTGGTGCGCAAAACGAAATCGCCTCGCCGCTGGCGCCGGCGCGGCCGGTGCGTCCGATGCGGTGGATGTAGTCCTCCGGGACGTACGGCAACTCGTAGTTCACGACCAGCGGCAGGTCGTCGATGTCCAGACCGCGCGCGGCGACGTCGGTCGCCACCATCACTTGCACCTTCGCCGCCTTGAAGGCGTCCAGCGCCTCGAGCCTGGCCGCCTGGCTTTTGTCACCGTGGATGGCGGTCGTCTTCAGGCCGTCCTTCTCGAGCTGCCGCGCGAGCCTGGAGGCGCCGTGCTTGGTGCGCACGAAACAGAGTACCTGCCACAGGTCGCGCGAGGTGACGATGTCGGCGAGCAACGCGCGCTTCTGATCGGGCGAGACCTTGTACACGGTCTGCGTGACCGTGTCGGCGGTGGTGTTGCGCTTCGCGACCTCGATGAGCTGCGGCGCATTGAGCAGCTGGTCGGCGAGCTTCTTGATCTCGTTGGAGAACGTCGCCGAGAACAACAGATTCTGCCGCTTCGCCGTCACCGGCATGAGCGCCATGATGCGCTTGATGTCCGGAATGAAGCCCATGTCGAGCATGCGATCGGCTTCGTCGAGCACGAAGACCTCGACCTGACCGAGATTCAGCGTCTTCTGCTCGATGTGGTCGAGCAGGCGACCGGGCGTCGCAACGAGTATCTCCACGCCCGCGCGGACGATCGGAATCTGCTGCTTGATGTCGACGCCGCCGAACACCACGGTGGACCGAATGCCGGTGTACTTGGCGTAGGTCTTGACCGCTTCCTCGACCTGGATCGCAAGCTCGCGGGTGGGGGTGAGGATCAGCACGCGCACCGGGTGACGCGCCGGCGACGGGCTCGCATTCGCCATCGGCAGCAGCTTTTGCAGGATCGGCAGCGTAAAGCCCGCCGTCTTGCCGGTGCCGGTCTGGGCGCCGCCCATAACGTCTTTGCCGGACAGGATGATGGGAATTGCCTGCGATTGAATAGGCGTAGGCGTGGTGTAACCGGCTTCGGCTACGGCCCGCAGAATCTCCGGGGCCAAGCCGAGCTCGTCAAAGCTCGGGGTGCTGCTCATCGATGGAATCTCCTGGCGCGGCCTACTCGCATTGGCGAGTTCCGGTCCAGGCAGCGAATCAAACGTAGGTGACGGGGTTGGTCGCGCGATCGACCGCGATGGCAGGCGAACGCCCCGTCTGGGGATTCGGCGGTGACCGGAAGGCCCGCCGAGTGACCGAGTGACCATCAGTATAGACCTAAACGTCGGATTTTGCAAATAAAAGTGCCTGCCCCCGGGTTGGCTTGGTACAATCATGGGTTAACTATTGCGCAACGCACCATGACCGCCGCCAGGCAGCTCCGCAACATCGCAATCATCGCCCACGTCGATCACGGCAAGACCACGCTGGTCGACAAGTTGCTGGCCCAGTCAGGGACATTCGCGGCTCACCAGCACATAGCCGAGCGCGTCATGGACAGCAACGACCTCGAGCGCGAACGCGGCATCACCATCGTCGCCAAGAATTGCGCGATCGAATACGGCGATACCCACATCAATATCGTCGATACGCCCGGCCACGCGGATTTCGGCGGCGAGGTCGAGCGCGTGCTGTCGATGGTCGATGGCGTTCTGCTGCTCGTCGATGCGGTGGAGGGTCCCATGCCGCAGACGCGCTTCGTGACCCGCAAGGCGCTGGCGCTCGGATTGCAGCCTATCGTCGTGGTCAACAAGATCGATCGTCCGGGTGCGCGCGCGCAATGGGTCGTCAACCAGACCTTCGAACTGTTCGACAAGCTTGGCGCCACCGAGGCGCAGCTCGATTTTCCGGTGGTGTATGCATCGGCGCTGCATGGGTACGCATCGCTCGATTCCAAGGTACCGGGGACGGACATGCGCCCGCTTTTCGAGACCATTCTGGCGAACGTTCCCGTACCGGTCGGCGATCCCGACGGGCCCCTTCAGCTACAGATCAGCGCCCTCGACTATTCGAGCTACGTCGGACGGCTGGGAATCGGTCGTATTCGCCGAGGACGTCTCAAGCCCGCGCAGGAAGTCATGGTCCTCAACGGCGATGCGCCGGGGAGCCGCGCCAAGATCGGACAGGTGCTGGGGTTTGCCGGATTGGACCGGCGTCCGGTCGACGAGGCGAGCGCCGGCGACATCGTGCTCATTACCGGCGTCGACGCGCTTTCAATCGGTACGACCATTGCATCGGTCGAGACGCCGGAAGCGCTGCCGATGATCGCGGTGGACGAACCGACGCTCTCTATGCAGTTCCAGGTCAACACCTCACCGCTTGCCGGCAAGGAGGGCAAGTACGTGACCAGTCGCAACCTTCGCGAAAGACTCGCCAAGGAGTTGCTTACCAACGTTGCGCTGCGTGTCGACGATACGACCGACACCGACGTGTTCACCGTGTTCGGCCGCGGCGAGCTGCACCTGACGATCCTGCTCGAGAACATGCGCCGCGAAGGCTACGAGCTGGCGGTATCGCGCCCGCGCGTCGTCCTGCGCGAAGTCGATGGCGAACAGCGCGAGCCCTTCGAGCAGCTCTCGGTCGACGTCGAGGACGCACACCAGGGAGCCGTGATGGAAGCGCTCGGCGCGCGGCGCGGCGAGCTCGTGCACATGGAATCCGACGCTCGCGGACGAACCCGCGTCGACTACCGCATTCCGGCGCGCGGGCTCATCGGCTTCCAGGGCGAGTTTCTCAACCTCACCCGCGGAACAGGGCTCATGAGCCACGTGTTCGATGGCTACGCGGTCGTCAAGGGCGAAATTCCCGAGAGGCGCAACGGCGTCCTGATCTCGGCGGAGGCCGGCGAGGCCGTCGCCTATGCGCTGTGGAAGCTGCAGGAGCGCGGGCGTATGTTCGTGTCGCCTGGCGACAAACTGTATGAAGGCATGGTCATCGGCATTCACAGTCGCGATAACGACCTCGTGGTCAACCCGATCAAGGGCAAGCAGCTGACCAACGTGCGCGCCTCGGGCAAGGACGAAGCGATCGCGCTGACGCCGCCGATCCAGCTGACGCTCGAGTACGCGGTCGAATTCATCGCCGACGACGAGCTCGTCGAGATCACGCCGAAATCGATTCGCATCCGCAAGCGCCACCTGCTCGAGCACGAGCGCAAAAAAGCGAGCCGCGAAGCCGCGTAGCGCGGCTTTGGCCGCGTCGGCGGCGCAGGACCGAGCGCGCGCGAGCGCATTTTGCGATGCATGAACCGACGACGTAAACTGCGCAGCATGGAATCGTTCACATTGATCATCGCGCTCACCCTCGGCATCACCGTGGTCGGGCTGCTGCTTGGCGTGATGCTCGTGCGCCTCGCGGGCATTGCGCGCGATTCGCGCGAGCTGGTGCATCTGAAGGCGCAGCTCGCGCTGCTCGGAACGCAGAACGAGCGCCTTGAGCGCGAGCTTCGCGCCGAGCTCGTGCAGTCGCGGACCGAAGGCAGCCAGCACGCGCAGGCGGCGCGCGGCGAGTTGGGTGCCACGCTCGGACAGTTCGCGCAGACGCTGCAAAACCAGGTTGGCAACATGGCGCACGTACAGCACGAGCGCCTGTCGACGCTCACCCAGAGCAACGAGCAACGACTGGACGCCGTGCGCAGCACACTCGAGCAGCGCCTCGATCTGCTGCGCAGCGACAACGCGCAGAAGCTCGAGCAAATGCGCGCGACCGTCGACGAAAAGTTGCACGCGACGCTCGAGCGGCGTCTGGGCGAATCGTTCAAGCTCGTGTCCGACCGTCTGGAGCAGGTGCATCGCGGACTGGGCGAGATGCAGTCGCTGGCATTGGGGGTAGGTGACCTCAAGAAGGTGCTCACCAACGTCAAGACGCGCGGCACCTGGGGGGAGATGCAGCTGGAGAACCTGCTCGAGCAGATCCTCGTTCCCGCGCAATACGAGAAAAATGTCGCGACCCGCCCGGGAAGCAGCGAGCGCGTCGAGTTCGCGATCAAGCTCCCCGGTCGCGACGCCGACGGTGCTCCTTGCATGCTTCCCATCGACGCCAAGTTTCCGCTGGCCGACTACCAGGAGGTGGTCGACGCGCAGGAGCGCGGCGACGTGGTCGCGGTCGAGCTGTTCTCGAAGGCGCTCGACCGCCGCCTTCGCGAGCAGGCCGCCGACATCCAGCGCAAGTATGTCGCGCCGCCGCACACGACCGACTTCGCGCTGCTTTATCTTCCGGTGGAAAGTCTGTACGGCGAAGTCTTGCGGCGGCCTGGGCTGGTCGATGCACTGCAGCGCGATTACCGCATCACGGTTACCGGTCCGACGACGCTTGCGGCCATGCTCAACAGCCTGCAAATGGGGTTTCGCACCCTGGCCATCGAGCGCAGATCCAGCGAGGTGTGGACGCGCCTGGGCATGGTGAAAACTGAATTCGCGAAGTTCGGCGAAGTGCTCGCGGCCACCAAGAAGAAACTCGATGAAGCGAGCAATTCGATCGGCAAGGCCGAAGTGAGAACGCGCGCCATCGAGCGCCAGCTGCGCGACGTCGAGGCGCTGCCTGAGGTGGACGCCGATCGACTTCTCGTTGTCGAGCCGCGCCTGGTGTACGACGCTGACGCGGAGGCGGACGCCGTGGAGCAGCTCGATCTCGATGTCGAGCCGGGCGACGATGCGCCGCGAAGCCGCGAGGGAAGCTGAGTGCAGCCGTCCCGGCATCATGAGCTGAGGCATGCTCGACACGCTGCGTAACTGGCAACGCCGACGCGTCCTCGCGCAGGCCGCCATTCCCGAGCCGCTGTGGCGCGAGGCGCTCGAGTCGCTGCCGTTCCTGGCGATCTATACCGATGCCGAGCTCGCACGCCTGCGCGAACTCGTGGTGCTGTTCCTCTCCGATAAAAGCATCGTCGCCGCGCGCGACTTCGAGGTGACGCCGCTGATGCGCGTGGTGATCGCGATGCAGGCATGCATGCTGATACTCAACCTGGATCCGCGCTACTACGACGGCTGGGAAGGCGTGATCGTCTACCCCGACGAGTTCATGTCCGAGCTCGAATACCAGGACGAGGTAGGCGTGGTGCACCGTCGACACGAGCCACTCGCCGGTGAAGCGATGCCGCACGGTCCGGTCATCCTGTCGTGGCAGGACGTCGAGGCGAGCGCGGATTGGCAGACCACCGGAATGAACCTCGCCATCCATGAATTCGCGCACAAGCTGGACATGCGCAGCGGCGAGGCCAATGGATGTCCGCCGCTGCCCGCCGAGATGCCGCCGCGCTCGTGGCAAAAAGCGATGAACGCGGCGTTCGAGCATTTTCGCGCCAGGGTGGAGCAGGGCGAGGACACCGCGATCGATCCATATGCAGCGGACGACCCCGCCGAATTCTTCGCCGTGCTCTCGGAAGTGTTTTTCGTCGACCCAACGCTGCTGCTGCACGAGTATTCGAAAATCTACGAGCTCTTCGCCTGGTTCTACCGGCAGGATCCGGCGAGCCGCACGCAGCTTCTGCTCGACGATTGAATCGGCGGTTCGTCAGCCACGCTGCGCGCGATCGAGGATCGCATCGAGCGCCGCGGTCGGCGGGAGCGCGCCGAAGGCGCCGTGCGCCGGTTCGTCGAGGCGCGACGCACAGTAGGCTTCACCGGTCGCGCTGTCCGCATGACGGATCAGCAGCGACGCGGCGAGGCACGTCGCGATCGTCCCGGCGATCCTGCGCGCGTCACGTGGGTCGGATTTTCCCTGCAGCGTCGCCGCCAGCGCGTCGATCCGGCGGTCCAGCGCGCGGTGCCCACCGCGCGCCAGCCCGAGCTCGGCGAGCAGCGCTTCGACTGCCGCCGGTTCGCGTTCGGCCGCGCGCAACACGTCGAGGCACATGACGTTGCCCGAGCCTTCCCAGATCGAATTGAGCGGGGCCTCGCGATACATGCGCGGCAGAACCGACTCCTCGACGTAGGCATTGCCTCCGAGCACTTCGAGCGCCTCGGCGAGCGTCGGCGGCGCGCGCTTGCACACCCAGTACTTGAGCGCGGGCGTCGCCAGGCGCGCGAACGCCGCGTCCTGGCTCGCCTCCTCGGCGTCGAAGGCCCGCGCCAGCCGCATCGCCAGCGCGGTTGCGGCCTCGTCTTCGAGCGCAAGATCCGCGAGCACGTTTCGCATCAGCGGCTGCTCGATCAGGCGCTTGCCGAACGCGCGGCGATGGCGCGCATGGTGCAGTGCCTGCGCGACCGCACCGCGAGTCAGGCCGGCACTGCCGATCACGCAGTCCAGGCGCGTGTGACGCACCATCTCGATGATGACCGGCACGCCGCGTCCTTCCTCACCGAGCAGCCACGCAGTGGCCTCCTCGAATTCGACCTCGCTCGACGCGTTCGAGCGGTTGCCGAGCTTGTCTTTGAGCCGCTGGATGAACACTTGATTGCGGCTACCGTCCGGAAGGTAGCGCGGAAGAAAAAAGCATGACAAGCCTGCTGCGGTTTGCGCGAGCACGAGGTGCGCGTCGCACATCGGCGCCGAAAAAAACCATTTGCTGCCGTCGATGCGATAACTGCCGTCGGTGCTGCGCTGCGCCCGCGTGGTGTTGGTCCTGACGTCGGATCCTCCTTGGCGTTCGGTCATTCCCATGCCGATCAATGCCGAAGCCTTGTCGGCGACCGGCAGCGAGCGAGGATCGTAATCGCACGCCAGCAGCCGCGGCATCCAGGTGGTCTGCAGCCATGGCAGCGCGGCGAGGTGGCGGCGCAGCAGGGGCACTGCCGCGTAAGTCATGGTGAGCGGGCATTGCGTTCCGTTCTCGATCTCGGCATGCATTAGGTACGCCGCGGCGCGCGCCACATGTGCACCTGCACGCGGTGCCGCCCACGGCGACGCGTGCTCACCCTCGCGCATCGCGAGCGCCATCAGCGCATGCCAGGACGAGTCGAACTCGACCAGGTCGATGCGCTCGCCGTAGCTATCATGCGTCTTCAGTTCCGGCGCACGTCGGTTGCATCGCGTGGCCAGCGCGAATGTCTCGACGCTGCCGAGCGTGGCGCCCCACGCGTCGAGACGTGCGTGCGCCCACGCCGCGCCTTCGCGTTCGACCGCTTCGCGCAGCGACGCATGCGTCGCGTAGAGATTGCGCCCTTCGAACGGCGGCGGCTGGTTGGCGTCCACCGGCACGGGTGTTAGGTTCAGGGCGCGGCCGGCCGCACTGCGCTCTTGGGACGAAAGACCTTGCACACCGCCTCGTGCGTCTCGATGTACGGGCCACCGATGAGATCGACGCAATAGGGCACGGCCGGAAACACGCCGTCGAGCGTCTCCTTGATCGCTTTCGGCTGACCCGGCAGATTGAGTATGAGTGCGCTGCCGCGGATCACGCCGACCTGGCGCGACAGGATCGCGGTCGGCACGTACTTGAGGCTTACCTGCCGCATTTGCTCACCGAAGCCTGGAAGTACCTTGTGCGCGATGGCGAGCGTCGCCTCCGGTGTGACATCGCGCGGCGCCGGACCGGTTCCCCCGGTGGTGAGCACCAGGTGGCAGCCGGTGATGTCCACCAGCTCGACCAGCGTGGCTTCGATGAGGCGCTGTTCGTCGGGAATGAGCCGTGTCTCGAGCTCCCAGGCGGATTTCAACGCCGCCTCGAACCACTCGCGCAGCCCGGGTACACCCTGGTCGGCGTAGACGCCCGCCGACGCCCGGTCGCTGATCGATACCAACCCGATGCGCAGCGACGAGTCGCTCACCGGCGTGTTCCGAGCAGTGCATTGAGTACGCGGAAGAGCTCACGGTAGGCGTGCGGAGGCGAGCCGCGCGCGCGACCGGCAGCGGCGCGCGCGATCAACGCTTGCAGTGCAGCGCGATCGGCCAGCGGTTGCGTCTCGAAAAACGCGTCGAGCGCGCCAGCTTCGCTGAGCAGGCGCTCGCGCCAGCGCTCGACCATCCCGAGCCGCGCCTTTTCCGCATTTGGCGCGTGCGCCCAGCGCGCGAGCTCAGCCTCGATGGGCGCGGGATCGACTTCACGCATTAGGCGGCCCACGTATTGCATCTGCCGCCGGCGCGCTTCGTGACCGGTCAGCTTTCGTGCGGCAACGATCGCGTCGGAAAGCCGTTCGGGCAGAGCCAGCGAAGCGAGGCGAGCGGGAGTGAGCTCGACCAGGCGTTCGCCGAGGTCCTGCAGTGCGAGCATGGCGTGCTTGCGCTGTGTCTTGGACAGCACAACTTCGGAATCAGGCAGCGCGAGGTCCTCGGACACGCTGCTTCGCGGCGTCGCCTCCTGTCCCGGCCGCCGGGGTGCTTCGTCGGATCTTCGCATCGGAGGATATCGAACGCAGAGGTGTTTGCTATCATAACCGATCCCCCTGCAGCGTCCCCTGATCCGCTCTCGACCCGCCCTCAAACCCCGTGCCCATACAAGCATCCGTCAGCCGGTTTCCGCTTTCATCCGACGCTCTGTCTGAAGTCGCCGACCGCGTATTGCGTGAAGCGAAAGCCGGCGGCGCCACTGCGGCCGAAGCGGAAGTCTCGCAGGCTTTCGGGCAAAGCGTGACGGTGCGCAAGGCCGACGTGGAAACCATCGCCTACAACCGCGACAAGGGCATCGGCGTGACCGTGTATGTAGGCGCACGACGCGGTCACGCGAGCACCGCCGATTTCGCGCCCGATGCGATCAAGTACACCGTGGGCAAGGCGCTGAGCATCGCGCGCTTCACCGGCGACGATGCCTGCGCCGGCCTCGCCGACCCGCAACTGCTCGCGCGCGAATGGCGCGACCTCGACCTGCACCACGCGTGGGAGCTGAGCGTCGAGCAGGCGATCGAGTTAGGGCGCGAGTGCGAAGCTGCGGCGCTCGCGGTCGATCCGCGCATCAGCAATTCCGAGGGCGCCAGCGTCTCGCTGCACGAGGCGCACTTCGTCTATTGCAACAGCAACGGATTCTCCGGAGGCTACGCGAGCTCGCGCCATTCGATCTATTGCTCGGTCATCGCCGAAGAGGACGATGCGATGCAGCGCGAGGATTGGTACACGTCCGCGCGCGCGCCGGAGGATCTCGAATCGGCGGTCGATGTCGGACGCAAGGCGGGTGAGCGCACGGTTCGCCGGCTCGCTGCGCGCAAGCTGACGACGCTCGAATGCCCGGTGCTGTTCGAGGCGCCGATGGCGACCGGGCTGGTCGGGCATTTTGTCAGCGCGGTAAGCGGCGGGAGCCTCTATCGCAAGTCGTCGTTCCTGCTCGACAGCCTGGGCGCGCAGGTGTTCCGTCCCGGCATCACCATCCGCGAGGAGCCGCACCTGCTGCGTGGACAGGCTTCGGCACCCTTCGACGATGAAGGCGTCGCTACGCAGCCGCGCGACGTGGTGCTCGACGGCGTCGTGCAAGGGTATTTCCTGGGCAGCTATTCAGCGCGTAAGCTCGGACTGAAGTCGACCGCCAATGCCGGGGGAAACCACAATCTGGTGGTGAGCCACGGTGACGATGACTTCGGGGCGTTGCTGGCGAAGATGGGAAGGGGACTGCTGGTGACCGAGCTGCTCGGCCACGGCATCAATCCTGTGACCGGCGACTACTCGCGCGGCGCAGCGGGGTACTGGGTGGAGGGGGGACAAGTTGCGTATCCAGTGGAGGAAATCACCATCGCGGGCAATCTCGCCCACATGTATCGCGACATCGTTGCCATCGGCAGCGACGTCGATCGACGAGGGTCAAGACAATGCGGCTCGATGCTGATCGGCGCGATGACGGTCGCCGGCAACTGATAGCCGCGCGCCAGGCGATGATGGCAAAGCGCGGAATTCGCGATCGCCTGCAGGCGTGGAAGCGATCGCTGTCAGATCCTCTGCGCAACGCCCCGGCCGCGACACGCTGGATCTCGAGCCTGCCCGCGGGCGACGCGCTACAACTGCAGCGCGAGGCGCTCGAGCTCGTCGCGTCGTTCCCGGGGACGCGCCGCAACATCGGGCCGAGCCAGGCCGACGCGCTGCTGCGCATCGACGAGCGCGTCGCGCCGATGATCTCGCAGCTGACTTCGCAATATGTGGTCAATTACCAGCGCTCGACCAGCGTCGAGACGCGTCTCTGGCACGGCGTGTTCGATCTGGTCAAGGCGTTCATCGCTGCATACCAAGCCGCGCTAAAAGCCGGCATGGTCGGAGAGCCGAGGCGCTGGAAATCGGTATTGCCGGCGTTGTTGACCCGGCTTGCGCACTACAAATGCATCGATGGCAAGTTCCGGCTGTTCCGCTACGGGCACTGGATTCCGGCGCAATGGCGGGATCTGCACGAGTTCTACGAACTCGCGCGCATGCGCGGCTGGCAACGGGAAGCGTTTTCACTCCCTGGTGCGAGCGAGCCGGGAGTCACCCTCGAGCACGAATACATCAAGGTGTTGTTGCTCATGCGCCTGGACAGCGGCAGCTTCACGCCTGATCAGGTGGAGTGGGTGGCTTGCATCCTCGACGAGTGGGTGACTCCGCTCGCGCTGACTCCGCCGCCCGGGACAGGCGCAAATTTCTATGTCGACATTTCCGGTACGCAGGGACTCAAGCGCGCGGACAAGCCGCGTGCAGGCGGACGCCTCATGTTCCTGGACACCGCGCCAGTGTATGCGCGCGTCGTCGAGCGCATGCGCGTACTGCCCGAGCAGCAGGACCAGCCGCTGGAACCCGGCGAGCTCCCCGCGCGCGAGCAGAAGCTCCTGCTCATGCGCCTGGCCGCCCTTTATGGTCCGGAAGCTCTCGCGTATTCGCCACGGGCGCCGCGCAAGCCGGCGGACGTCGAGGTCCGCGTGGTGGTGGGATTGCAGGCGCTCACTCGCGCGGTCGCCGAGGTCGGTCGCGTTGCCGACGGAGACAAGACCTCCGACGCGCGCCACAGCTTCGACGAGATCACGCAAATGGTGAGCCCGACGGCGAATCCCGATTCTGTGGCACGGCGCGTTCGTGGCTCGCAATGGCGCGTGGTCGACAAGAGCGAAACCGGTTGCCGCCTCATTGCGCCGTCTTCCGATGCACCAACTTCGCTCGGCGAGATGATCGCCTTTCGCGATGTCGACGGCTGGTCGCTCGCGATCGTCCGACGCATGCAGCGCCAGCAGGTCGACGAGGTCATCTGCGGCGTCGAGATCGTCGCGCGCCGCATGGTCAGGGTGCTGCTGCGCAACTGGACAGCGCCGCTTGAGGCCTCTCGAGCGAGTGTGGACCGACCTTTTTTCGGACTGTATCTGCCGGGTCATGCGGATAACCGGCAGGCGTCGCAGCGCAGCCTTATCGGCCCGGATCAACGCTTCACTCCAGGCGCAATGGTCGAACTGGATACCGGCAACGCGCGATACCTTATCCGATTCACGCAAACCATCGAACGCCAGGCAGGATGGGCGTGGGCGATGTTCACTGCGGTGCGCAAGCTGTCCGGCTAGGTCCCCACGTCGAAGCGCTTGCGGCTTACTGCAGGCTTGCCAGAAGGGAAATGCGTTAGAATCGCGCCAGACTCGAAGGCGCGACGCTCCAGTGACAGGCGGGCCAGCGTCCCGGACAGGCGCGGTCCAGTCTGGCGATTCGCAGTCGTTCATCCATCGGAGGAAGTCAATGAAACGTCGTTCTTTCCTGAAGAAAACGGGAGCAGGACTGGCCGCCGGCGCGCTCGCCGCACCCGCGATTGCGCAGGCGCCAGCAGCGGCCGGTACCGAAGTCAAATGGAGGCTCGCCTCGAGTTTCCCCAAGAGCCTCGATACGATCTACGGAGGCGCCGTCACCATCGCCGAGCGGGTCGCATCGGCCACCAACAACAAATTCCAGATCCAGGTGTTCGCCGCCGGCGAGATCGTCCCGGCGTTCGGGGTTGTCGACGCGGTCCAGAACGCGACCGTCCAATGCTGTCATACCGCGCCATATTACTTCTTCGGCAAGGATCCGACCTTTGCATTCGGCTGCGCGCTGCCGTTCGGCCTCAATTGCCGTCAGCAGAACTCGTGGATGTATCACGGCGGAGGTCTCGCGCTCTACAACGACTTCCTCAAGGACTACAACATGACGAGCTTCCTTGCGGGCAATACCGGCACCCAGATGGGTGGCTGGTTCCGTAAGGAGATCAAGACGGTCGCCGACCTCAAGGGCATCAAGATGCGCATCGGCGGTACCGGCGGGCTTCCGCTGACCAAGCTCGGCGTGGTGCCGCAGCAGATCCCGGGTGGCGACATCTATCCCGCGCTCGAAAAGGGCACGATCGACGCCGCTGAATGGGTTGGTCCCTACGACGACGAAAAGCTCGGCTTCTTCAAGGTCGCGAAGTACTACTACTACCCGGGCTGGTGGGAAGGCGGGCCTGAGCTCGCGCTGTTCGTGAACAATAAGGCGTATGCCGACCTTCCGAAGGAATACCAGTCGATTCTCTCGGCCGCCTGCTACGAGGCGAACGTCGACATGATGGCGAAGTACGACGCGGTCAACCCGCCCGCGATGAAGCGATTGATTGCCAGCGGCGTAAAGCTGCTGCCCTTCTCCAACGAGATCATGGCCGCTTGCTACAAGGCGACCAAGGAAACCTACGAGGAGATCGCCTCGAAAAACGAAAAGTTCGCCAAGATCTACACGCCCTGGAAGAAATTCCTCAGCGAGGAAGTCGAATGGTTCTCGGTGGCGGAAAACCGCTTCGACAACTTCATGATCGCTGCCGAGCGGATGTCGCAGAAAAAGACCTGAGCAGGCACGACATCGAGCGTCGCAACCACGGCGCGCCAGTTCGCTGGCGCGCCGTTTCTTTCTCGGCACCATCGTTCGTGCAGCGAGCAGAGCCAGCGCGCACACTCGGAACCGCCATCCCGGCCTGGGGGCTACTTCGCGGGCGGAGGTGCCGTATCCGGCGGGCTTTCCGGAGCCTTTTCCGGAGCTTGCTCCGTAGCGCCGCCGCCCATCTCCCGCTCCAGTGCCTTCGACGCTTCGTCCTGCTCGACGCTTGATCCTCCGGACGGAGACCCGCCTGGCGTCGAACCGTCGCCAGGAGTCTCAATCCGGATATTCTCGATGTCGACCTTGGCTTTGGTCGCGAGTCCGCCGGACACGATGTTCGGGAAGGCGATGATGATGCCGACCATGAGCACCTGGATCAGTACGAAAGGCACCGCGCCCCAGTAGATCTGGCCGGTCGTCACGGGCGCCGTCCTGCGGCCCGTGAGCCGGTCCAGAAATTCCTTCGCCGGCGCGACGCTTCGCAGGTAAAACAGTGCGAAGCCGAAGGGCGGGTGCATGAACGAAGTCTGCATGTTTACGGCAAGCAGCACGCCGAACCAGACCAGGTCGACGCCGAGCTTTTCCGCGACCGGACCGATCAGCGGGATGACGATGAACGAGAGCTCGAAAAAGTCTAGAAAGAACGCGAGCACGAAAATGAGGATGTTGACCACAATGAGGAAGCCGAGCTGTCCCCCGGGAAGGCTGGTGAGCAGGTGCTCGACCCACACGTGCCCGTTCACTCCATAGAAGGTGAGGCTGAATACACGTGCCCCGACGAGGATGAACACGACGAACGTCGACAGTTTTGCCGTCGTGTTCATGGCCTGCTTGAGCAGAGGCAGCGACAGGCGCCGGCGCGCAAGGGCCATGACAAGCGCGCCGGTGGCCCCCATTGCGCCACCCTCAGTCGGGGTCGCGACGCCAAGGAAAATCGTGCCAAGTACCAGGAAAATCAGCGCCAGAGGGGGGATGAGCACGAACGTCACGCGCTCGGCGATCTTGGAGAGCAGACCCAGTTTCAGGAGCTTGCTGATCACGGCGGCGAAAAAAGCGACGCCGATGGAGACCGAGGCGGTGATCACTATGCGCTCGTCGGTGGCCGTGTCGGGATTGTACCGATCGTAATAGATCTTCCAGAACGCGATGCCGATGGCGACAGCGATCATCGTGAGCAAGAGCAACGAGCGATTGCCCGAGGATCCGTCGGGCTCGCGCAGCGTGCGCGCCTCCGTCGGCAGCGCCGGCGCCCAGCCGGGTTTGGCCACCGTGCAGCCCAGGACATAAACGGCATAGAAGCCCGCGAGAACGATGCCCGGGATGAAGGCGCCGGCGTACAGGTCCCCGACCGAGCGCCCGAGCTGGTCGGCCATGATGATGAGCACCAGAGATGGCGGAATGATCTGTGCGAGCGTTCCCGATGCGGCGATCACACCCGACGCCAGGCGACGGTCATAGCCGTAGCGAAGCATGATCGGAAGCGAGATGAGTCCCATCGAGATAACGGACGCTGCGACCACGCCGGTGGTCGCTGCCAGTAGCGCGCCGACGAAAATCACAGCGTAGGCGAGGCCCCCGCGTATCGGGCCGAACAGCTGCCCGATGGTGTCGAGCAGGTCCTCTGCCATGCCGCTTCGTTCCAGGATCAGCCCCATGAAGGTGAAGAACGGCACCGCCAGCAGCGTATCGTTCGACATGACCCCGAAAATTCGTTCGGGCAGCGCCTGCAAAAGCGAGGGTTGCAACAGCCCCAGCTCGATACCCAGAAGGCCGTAGGCAATGCCGACCGCAGCGAGCGCGAAGGCCACCGGGTAGCCGATAAGCAGCACAACAACCAGCGACGCGAACATCAGCGGCGCGATATTGGCAATCAGGAAGGCACTCATGACTTGCTCACCCGGCCTTTGGCGATGCCCTCGATTTCCTCAGCGATGGCGCGCTCGCCGCGAGCGCGCAGGATCTCCTCGGCCAGTTCTTCTTCGGCGGTCTTGGTCACAATCTTTTCGTTCGGATCGGGGATCAGTCCCCTCAGGAACGCGATACGCTTGATGAGCTCCGAGACCCCTTGCATGATCAGCAGGAAAAAGCCGATCGGCACCATCAGCCGCGCTGGCCAGATGATCAGCCCTCCGGCGTTGGTCGAGACCTCGTTGCGCGTATACGCGTCGATGAAGAGAGGCCACGACAGCCACATGATCAGGAACGCCATCGGGAAAAGAAAAAAGACCGTTCCGAAAACATCGATCCAGCTGCGGGCGCGCGCCGAGAGCCGGTTGCTGATTATGTCGATGCGCACGTGCTCGTTGTGCTTAAGCGTGTAGCCCGCGCAGAAAAGGAAGATCACCGAGAACAGATACCACTGGATCTCGAGGAATGAGTTCGAGCTGAAATTGAACAGCTTGCGCACCACCGCGTTGGCGGCGCTGATCAGCACCGCGACGAGAACGAGCCAGTAGATCGTCAGACCGATGCGTTCGCTGAAACGATCAATCACTCGTGAAAGTGCTAATAAGGTTGACACGGAGCCTCCTCGATCCGGTGTGCTGCGGTGGCATTCGCTGCACCCGGCCCCTCGCGCAGAAGCGGCTGCGGCCGCACCGCGGCAGAGATTAACCCGCAAGGCTGGCATTGGCAATCGGCGGGTAGTGCAAGGTCCGCGAACGCTTTCGCAATGCTAAAATGCGATTCTTTGCCATGACCAGACCATGCCGAAGAGCGCGCAAACCCTGAGCCAGGCCGATCCCGAGTTGTGGGAGGCGATTCGTGGCGAAAATGCGCGCCAGGAGGCACACATCGAGCTGATCGCCTCGGAAAACTATGCCAGCGCTGCAGTCATGGCAGCGCAGGGGTCTCAGCTGACCAACAAGTACGCCGAAGGCTACCCCGGCAAGCGCTACTACGGTGGCTGTGAGTTTGTCGACATCGCCGAGCAGCTCGCGATCGACCGCGTCAGGAAGCTGTTCGGTGCGCCATTCGCCAACGTGCAACCGCACTCGGGAGCGCAGGCGAATCAAGCGGTGTTCTTCGCGGCGCTGCAGCCCGGCGACACGATCATGGGCATGTCGCTGCCGCACGGCGGGCATCTCACGCATGGCTCGCCGGTCAACTTATCCGGCAAGTGGTTCAAGGTGGTGTCCTATGGGCTCGATCCGTCCACCGAACTCATCGATTACGCCCAGGCCGAGCGACTCGCCCACGAGCACAAGCCGAAGCTGATCGTCGCCGGCGCGTCCGCCTATTCGCGCGTTATCGATTGGAAGCGTTTTCGCGCCATCGCCGACGCTGTGGGCGCCAAGCTCATGGTCGACATGGCGCACTACGCCGGCCTGATCGCGGCCGGCGTTTATCCCTCTCCGGTGGGCGTAGCTCACTACGTCACGAGCACGACGCACAAGACGCTGCGCGGTCCGCGCGGCGGCTTCATACTGGCTGACGCGGACGTTGGAAAGGCGGTGAACTCGGCAGTGTTTCCCGGCTGGCAGGGCGGCCCGCTCATGCATATCATCGCGGCCAAGGCAGTGGCTTTCAAGGAGGCACAGACTTACGAGTTCAAGGTTTACCAGGAGCGCGTTCTCGAAAATGCGCGCGTGCTCGCGGTCGTGCTGCAGGATCGTGGCTTGCGCATCGTTTCCGGCGGCACCGATTCGCACATGTTCCTGGTCGACCTGCGCGCGAAAAAGATCACCGGCAAGGACGCCGAGGCCGCGCTAGTCCGCGCTCACATCACGGTCAACAAGAACGCCATTCCCAACGACCCGGAAAAGCCGTTCATCACCAGCGGCATTCGCGTCGGAAGTCCTGCGATCACCACGCGCGGCTTCACCGAGATCGAGTGCGAGGAGCTGGCGCACCTGATGGCCGACCTTCTCGACGCGCCGGACGATGCGACGACCATTGATCGCGTCACCAAACAGGTCGCGGCGCTGACAGACAGGTTTCCCGTGTATCGCTGACCGGATGCGATCTCTCGCGAGCCGGATGATCGATCGTCGCGAACGGCAGTTGCCGGCGCGAAGCGGCGCCGGCATCCGCGGGATTCCGGATCGACGTCGATGAAATGCCCGTTTTGCGGGAGTCCCGATACCCAGGTTGTCGACTCGCGCGTATCCGAGGCTGGTGATTCGATCCGCCGCCGCCGCCGTTGTCATGCCTGCCAGAAGCGCTTCACTACCTACGAGACCGCGGAACTGCGCCTGCCGCAGGTCGTCAAGCAGAACGGAACACGCTCCGACTTCGATGTCGCGCGGATACGCAATGGCTTCCAGCGCGCGCTCCACAAGCGTCCGGTGCCCACCGAGTACGTCGATCAGGCAGTCGAGCGCATCGTTCAGACGGTGCTCGGTCTGGGCGAGCGCGAAATACCATCGCGCCAGATCGGCGAGATGGTGATGCAGGAGCTGTACAAGCTCGACAAGGTCGCGTACATCCGCTTCGCGTCCGTTTATCGGAGCTTTCAGGACGTCGCCGATTTTCGCGACGCGCTCAAGGAAGTCGAGCCCGTGCCGGCGCGCCGCAAGCCGCGCTGAGCGCCACTTCGTGGAACAAGGACCCCCGCATGGGCGCGGCACGAGCGCCATGGGCCGCCCCGAGCGCCAATACCGCAGCGCGCAGCGCGAAGGTACTCCTATGAGCACTACGAGCCACCCCGGGCGCGACAGATTTCGATGAGCGCTGCCGATCCCATCGACGAGGAAATGATGGCGCGCGCGCTGGTGCTCGCAGAGCGCGGCATGTACACGACGACGCCGAATCCGCGCGTGGGTTGCGTCGTCGCACGCGGTGCGGTTGTGCTCGGCGAGGGCTGGCACGAGCGCTGGGGCGAAGCGCACGCGGAAGTGCGGGCGCTCGCCGACGCGAGATCGCGCGGGCATGATCCGCGCGGCGCGACCGTGTACGTGACGCTCGAACCGTGCAATCACCACGGACGCACGCCTCCGTGCACCACGGCGCTGCTCGACGCAGGCATCGCGCGTGTGGTCGCTGCAATGCGCGATCCCAACGCGCAAGCTGGGCACGGGGCCGAAAGATTGCGTGCCGCCGGAGTCGATGTCTCTCTGGGGGTGCTCGAGGCGCGGGCGCGCGAGCTCAACGTCGGCTGGATCAAGCGCATGCGCAGCGGGCGCCCGTGGGTGCGCCTGAAAATCGCCGCGAGCGTCGACGGCCGAACGGCGCTCGCCGACGGGACCAGCCAATGGATCACCGGCGAGGCAGCGCGCGCCGATGGACATCGATGGCGCGCCCGGGCGTGCGCGATACTCACCGGCTCTGGGACGGTGCTGCGGGACGACCCGCAGCTTACGGTGCGCGGGGTAAATACCGCTCGCCAGCCACTCAAGGTGGTGGTCGACCGGCACGGCGAGCTTCCTGCGACCGCGCGCGTATTCGCGACCGGGCAGACGCTGGTTTTCACCGCCAGTGCGCCCAAGTCCCAATGGCCACGCAACGTCGAGCACTGCGTGCTGCCCGATGCCGACGGACGCATCGATCTTGCGGCGATGCTCGAAGTGCTTGGAAAGCGCGGCATCAACGAGCTGCACGTCGAAGCCGGCGCTCGGCTCAACGGCGCGCTGGTCGCCGGATCGCTGGTCGACGAGCTGCTCATCTATTTCGCGCCGTGCTTGCTCGGCGATCCCTCCCGCGGCATGATGGAGCTCAGCCCGGCGCTGACTCGTCTGGATGATCGCATCCGCGTCAAGCTGCGTGACATTGCCGCAGTGGGCGAGGACTGGCGGATCGTCGCGACCTTGGCGAGTGAGGACTGATGTTCACCGGGATCGTCGAAGCGATCGGGCGAATCCACGTCGCCACGCGTCGCGACGGCGGCTGCAGCCTCGGCATCGACGCCGGAACGCTGGATCTCGGCGATGTCGCGGTGGGAGACAGCATCGCGGTCGATGGCTGCTGCCTTACGGTCGTCGCGATCGCTGGCCGCGTGCTGCATTTCTACGTTTCCGCCGAGACCCTGTCGTGCACCACCGGACTCGACCGTGTTGGCGCGGTTAACCTGGAGAAGGCGCTGCGCTTCGGCGATCGACTCGACGGCCATCTGATGCAGGGACACGTCGACGGAGTGGGCACGGTCGTGCGCTGCGAAGCGGTGCCCGGCGACCCGCGCAGCGTCATGCTCTCGATCGAGGCGCCCGCCGAGCTTGCACCGCTGGTTGCCGCCAAGGGATCGATCGCGGTCAGCGGCGTCAGCCTGACTTCGAATCGAGTGGACGGCAGGGTCTTTTCGGTCAATCTCATCCCGCATACACTGGATGTCACGACGCTTAAAAACCTCGCGGCGGGCAGCAGGGTCAATCTGGAAGTCGACGTGCTCGCCCGCTACGTCGCGCGGCTCGCGCAGACTTCCTGCAAGTAACCGAGGATATGCCATGGATCTGACCACACTCGAACGACTGCCGCTTTGGATCGGCGGTCGCGCCGTTGCCGCGCATACGACGCGTTACGGTGAAGTTCTCGATCCCGCGACCGGCGAAGTGGTTCGCCATGTTCCGCTCGCCGACGCGCACGACGTGGATGACGCGGTCGCGGCCGCAACCGCCGCGTTCCCGACCTGGCGCGTCGCGCCCGCGTTGCGTCGGGCGCGCATTCTCATGCGCTTTCGCGATCTGATGGAAGCGCACAAGAAGGATCTGGCGCGGCTGGTGTCGCAGGAGCACGGCAAGACGCTCGTCGATGCCGAGGGCTCGATCACGCGCGGCATCGAAGTGATCGAGTTCGCCAGCGGCATTCCGCACCTGATCAAAGGCGAATTCAGCGACAACGCGGGCACCGGCGTGGACAGCTTCTCGATGCGTCAGCCGGTCGGCGTCTGCGCGGGCATCACTCCGTTCAATTTTCCGGCGATGGTGCCCATGTGGATGTTTCCCGTCGCGCTCGCCTGCGGGAACACGTTCATCCTCAAGCCTTCGGAGCGCGTACCCACGACCAGCCTGCGCATGGCCGAGCTGCTGCACGAGGCAGGCCTTCCGGAGGGCGTGTTCAACGTCATTCACGGTGACCGCGAAGCGGTCGATGCGATTCTCGCGCACCCGGGCATACGGGCCGTGTCGTTCGTCGGATCAACCCCCGTGGCACGCCATGTGTATGAGACCGGAACACGCCACGGCAAGCGCGTGCAGGCGCTCGGTGGCGCCAAGAATCACGCCGTAGTGATGCCGGATGCCGATCTGGAGTTCGCCGCCGACGCGCTCATCGGCGCCGCATACGGGTCCGCGGGTGAGCGTTGCATGGCGGTGTCGGTGGCGGTCGCGGTCGGCAACGCGGGCGATCCGCTGCGCGATGCGCTGGCGCAGCGCGCGCGCCGAGTCAGCGTGGGACCGGGCCATCGGGCAGACTCCGAGATGGGACCGGTGATCACCTGCGCCGCGCGCGACCGCATCGTGGGCCTGATCGATCGCGGAGTGGAGGAGGGTGCGACTCTGGTCGTCGACGGGCGCAAGCCGCAGGTGGCCGAAGGCTCGGAGGGATTCTTTGTCGGCCCCACGCTGTTCGATCACGCGCAACCGGAGATGTCGATCTATCGCGAGGAAATCTTCGGACCGGTGCTCATCGTTGTCCGCGTCGAGTCGCTGGACGCCGCGATCGCGCTGATCAATGCCAACCCCTATGCGAATGGCGCTGCGGTGTTTACGCGTTCGGGTTACGCGGCGAGGCGATTCCAGCACGACGCCGAGATCGGCATGATCGGCGTAAACGTCCCGATTCCGGTACCGATGGCGTTCTATTCCTTTGGCGGGTGGCGCAATTCGCTGTTCGGCGACCTGCACGTTCACGGCATGGATGGCGTGCGCTTCTACACGCGTACCAAGGCGGTCACCACGCGCTGGCCGGACGACGGGAGCGCGGCGCCTGGGTTCACGATGCCTACGCTCGGCTGATCTTCACGGCCTACCGAAATCAGCCGGTGCTGAGCACCCTGGCGGGTCGCGCTCGGCGCATCGTGAACACGAACTCCATGATCACCCAATAGGACACGGCGGCGCCGTCGGCTTCGGCAGGCAGGAACTCGGCCTTATCGAGTGCCTCGCGTACCGTCGGGGCGAACAAGGGGTCCTCCGGCGATAGCGTCGTCTCGAGAATCTTCCCGTTCGCATCGACAACCAGCAAGACTGCGATGCGCGCATCTCGCCACGACCTTGCGGCGCGCACGGGGTAGGGCACGATGAGCGGCGCCTTCAGTCGCGGAGGCTTGGCTATCCGCTGCGGAAAGCGCTGAGCAAGTCGCAGCGACTGGGTGCGCCCCATTGGCTCCGCGCTTTCCGCGGCGCCGACCGCGACGTCGCCGGGAGGCGTGGGCGCATCGTCGGCCACGGTCTCCGGGATCGATTCGTTCGGGGTGGGATGGCCGCTGTGGACTGCCGCGGCCGGAGCGGGATCGATGCGCGCGACCGCCGATCGGGATTCGGTGACCGGAATGGGCAGCTTGGGTGGAACGGGCGCCGGCTCGACGGCCGGCGGATCGACGACCGGCACCGGGGTCGGATCAGTGGCGGCAGGCGCAACCGTCGAAGGTTCGGGCGTGGAATCCCGCAATAGCACTTCGACGACCGAAGGCTGGCCTATCCGGGCCAACATTGGCGCGTGCAAAGGGAACAGGAGTCCGGCAAGCATGGCGATCGCCAGGGCGTGCAGCGCTGCGGAGATCGCGAACGAAACCCATAGCCTCTGATTGCCAGGATTGCTGGTGGGGGCAATCGTCATCGCCACGCCCTGATCATTCGCGGTGGTTGCCGATAAATACTGCGGCCGCTCTGCTTGCGCAAGAGCGGCCGCGAGCACTGCCGGTCGGCGCGAGTCTACTCGCCAAGCAGGCGCCAGGACATCCGGTGCTTGTCGAGCAGCGGCACGTTCTTCGGCTTGATCGGCGCGTACAGGTTACCGGTCGTGGCAGCGTTGACCATCAACCGGACTTCCGCAGGCGCGCCGGGTGACGTCTGCAAGGTCACGAAGTCGATGCCCACGGCGCCTTCGGGATACGAGACGCTTTCGACGGTGGTGCCGCCGCCATCATCGAGTACCGATTGGCCGTTGGCGTATTGTCTTGCGTATACCGCCGCCTGCATGCCGGTGAGGCACGGGTCGGTCTGCGCCGACGTGCCGATGTAGGCGACGATCGATACCTCCGCCGCCACCGGTACGACGATGCGCTGACCCAGCGGCAGGTCGTCGAACCATCCCTTGTCGGGCGTCGTCGTCAGGCCGAAGTCGTTGGCTGCGGCGTGCGTCACCTGCGGCAGGCCGGCCGTGAAGCGGCTCAGCGGTGTTGCCGGCAGCGGCAGCGGCACGTCGTTGGTTCCATCGCGCAGCGCATACATCGTCTGGATCTGCGTGCTGGCCAGGTCGGAGTCGTCGTACAGTTTTCCGGTGCCGACGAACACCCAGCGGTCGATGCCGTTCAAATCGATTTCGATTTGCGGCGGCGTGGTGACCGGCTGCGCGACTCCGCTGGGATCGACGAAGCTCGCGAGCTGGCCGACCGTCCAGTTACCCGGATTCGGGTCGGAGATATCGAAGCGCCAGAAGTTTCCGAGCAGGTCGCCCGCATAGATCTGTTCGGCGACCTGGTTGCGGAAGTCCTGCGTGTACCCGGAAGGATGCGCGAGCCCCGACGGTGTTCCAGGTGTTCCTGCGCCGGTCGACATCGTCTTGAGCAGAGAACCGTCACTTGCGCGCACGAAGTAAATCTTCCCCACGCCGCTCGGGTTGTTGTAACCCGACGCGAGGATGACCACCCACGCCCCACCGAAGGCGTGCGTCTTGGTGATCACCGGCTTGCCGTAGCTGTATCCCATGTCGGAATCGGTGAACTCCCAGAGCGCCTTGCTGGTCGCCGCTGCCTCGGTCGTGATGGCAGCAGGATCGGTGACATCCAGGGCGTAGTACGAATTGCCGCCCTTGCCGAGTCCGCCGACGAGGATGGTTCGCCAATCCAGGCCGGCGGTCTGGGCCGCGAAGTTGACGTCGACGATCCGAGGCGTCGCGTCAACATAGAAGTGGTGCTTGAACGGCGGAAGCGCACCGTCCTGGTAGGAAAGCGCCCCGAGGCCCGTCTTGGGATCGCCGCCCGCGGTGCCACCCCGGAACAGCTGGCTCGGAACGTACGCCCACGTCTCATTGCCGGTCGCATCGTCGAACGCGTGCAACATGCCGTCGTTCGCACCGACGTAGATGCGCGCCGCACGCGACGCGAACGTCGATCGGAACGCCGAATAGCCGGGGTCCGTCCCATCGCGGTAGGGCGCGCGTGGAACGCCGACGTAGACCGCCGACGAATCGACGATATCGCCGAGCGCGCCGTTGCGCGACCGCAGCTGGCCGAGCTTCGCGCCTTCCCTCAGGCGATTGCCGCGCAGGAAGTCGACGATCTGTTGCTGCTTCAGCGCGGGCTTGCCCGGCGCGAGCGAATCCTGCTGGTTGCCGCCAAGGTTGGCCCAGAGGAACGGCACGGCGGCGCCGCTCTGGTTCCGCGTAACGATCTTGCGCTCCGTGTTCCACGGCGTGTCCTTGACGCCGGGAACGATCACCAGCTGATTGTTGAGCTGATTGGCCGCATCCCACGCCTGGGTAACCACCAGGCCGGTCAGCGGATCGATCTGCAGCTTGGCGAGGCTGCCGCCCCAATCCGGCTCGAACCTCGTGCGATAGACGAAATTGGCCGCGCCCGACAGGTTGAGGCTCTGATAGCCGATCGCGGCTCTGGACCCGGCTTGGTTGACGATGTCGGCCAATATCTGGCCGATACCCAGCTTCACCTCGTCGGCCGACTGCGCGTTGACGAAACGACCCCGTCCATTGGTGGCGGCGTGCCACAGATCGTCTACGCCCGAATTGTCCGGCTTGAAGACGGTCGGGTAGGGCTTCGGCCATTGCACCGATCCGGCTTGCAGCGCGGCCTCGGTGCCCGACTCGTTGTTGGCGTCGAGCTTGCCCGATGTTCCCAGCGCAATCGCGGCGAAGTTCTGGTGCTGCCAGCTCGCCGGATCCTTGCTGCTAGTCGGGACGTTGTTGGTTGCCATGCCACCCGTAGTGCGAAGGTCGGTCACCCAGTAGTACATCGCGTAGTCCGACAAGCTGTTCGACGCGCTCCCGAGAGGATCTTCCCGGTACGGCGCAGGCCAGGGGTTGCCCGGAATCAGTCCGACGACGGGTACCGGCAGAGCAGGAATCACATCGTCCTGGTCGCCGTAAACCGTGCTCGGCAGCCCGCTCTGGTTGGTGTATCCGTCGGTGAAGAACATATGCCAGTTCTTCTGGCAGGCGAGCACGATCGGATCCGTCGAGCCCGCGAGTTGCGGGTGCGTTCCGTTCTTGTAGTACTCGCCGATGCGCACCACTGCGTCGAGCGAAGGCGTTTCCTGTCCGAGCGGAATCTGCACTCCGAAGAGCTGGTCGAACCACGTGCTTTTCTGCGCCGCTGCGAAGTCTGCGATGTTGACGAAAGACGTCAGCTTGAACAGATTGTGGAAGCCGACGCGATAGTTCGCATCGAGCTCCTTGAACGTCAGCGACGTAACTGATTTCACCGCCTGGATACGCGTGCGGTAGTACGCGAACCAGTTGGCGTAGTTGGTCATCTCGGAGACATCCGGCGTGCTGCCATCGAAGGCGCGCGTGATCGTCTGCACTTCGCCGCTGTCATCGGTCCACGTGTGCGTGTATGTCGCGGTCGCGCGCTTGGTTATATCGAGATCGATGCGCTGGAAGGCCGGCGTCGCGTAGTTGTCGGTGCCCGCCGCCTGGCCGAACTGGTAGAAGCGCGGATAGATGTGCGTGGTGTCCTGTGAATCCTGACAGCTGCCTCCGGTCGGCGTGCCGTATCCAAGCCACTTGTCGCCGGCGGTGGCGATCTGCTTGTCGCACCACTCGAGCCCCGTCTTGTAATAGTGGCGCGGGACGCTGGTGTAGCGAGGCGATGCCGTGCACGTATTCGGGCCCGTGCCCGCCGTCACCGGCGTGTTGAACTGCGCGTTCGGATAGTTGTAGCGATCGGCCGCCACGATTCCATACGCCTGGTTGTTGTGCCGACAGACCAGACCGGGGCCGTTGGCGTCCTCGAGCAGGCTCATGCCCGAGCTGATCGCGACCTGGTCGATGAGCGAGGTCTTGTCGCCGCTCCCGTCGGTGCCCTCGAACGATAGCGTGTGGGGACCTGGACTCGCTATGCTGAATCCGAACGCGAACGTGTTGAAGTAGAAATCGGGCGTTGGCATGACCGCGGCGCCAAGCGGCACACCGTCGAGTTTCACGAGGATGGGTTGGTACGTACCCGCCGGGATGCTGTAGGGACGGCGCGCTGCCTGGAACGAGACCCGATACGAGCCCGCGGGTAGGTTGATCGTCTGCGAGAACGATCCGGCGCCCTGTATGAACGCTGTCTGGTAAAGATCGTTGCTCGGATACGCCCCAAACGAGCTGTAGTAGCGCTGGATGCCGCTGCCACCGCCCCAGTTCCAGCTCGATCCGGCGGGTGCGTACGCGTAGTCGCCCACATTTGGCGTTTCGAAGTTGCCGTTGGGCAATGGAATCGTCCCCGTCGTCGACCCGGCGACCAGGTCGCTGCACACCGCCGACGGTGAACCCATCGGGATCGGCGGGCACTGCGTGTCGGCAGTGCAGCTGTTGTTGTCGATCGAGCACTTGCCCGGATTGCTGAGGGTCGGGCAGTACACGAAGTCGTAGAACGGCGGTGAGAAGAAGTGCGAGCACGGGCTGTGGTCGACGCTGCAGGTGCCACCCTGACGCGGGCAATACGCGGGCTCGTCACAGTTATACGGCGGCGCATCGAACTGGCAGTACGGCGAATACGTTCCGCCCGAGCAGGATTCCCCGGTGACCGAGCAGGTGTTGTCGACGCCAGGGCAGCCTGCATCAACGGTACAGGCGATGCCGGTGTGGATGCTGCAGTGGCCGGCGATCGGTGCGCAGCTAGCGTCATCGGTACACGCCGTGGCTACCACCGAGCAGGTCCCTGGGACGGTCGGGCACTCTCCGTTGCTATGGCAAACCCCATTGGTAAGCGAGCACTGGCCCGATTGCGCGCAGTCGCCGTCGACCGTACACGCCTGCGCGTCGAGATTGCACGCGCCCGGGACCGTCGGGCAGTCCGGGTCGACTACACACGCTGCGTGGGTGAATGTGCACTGCCCACCGAACGGCGGGCATTGCGGATCGGCGAAGCACGGCCCACCGGACAGGTTGCACTGGCCGGATTGTGTCGGGCACTGGGCGTCGATGGTGCAGACGTTGCCGACGAGGGTGCAGTGACCTTCGTCCGGACATTGAGCGTTGTTGAAGCACGCGTTGCCGTCCGTGCTGCAGGTACCGGGGACGGCGGGACACTCGCCCGCGTTTGCGCAGGGCAGATTAGTGTCGCTGCATCGGCCTTCGGGCGCGCAGTCGCCGTTGACGGCGCATGACGAGCCGGTAGCCGAGCAGTGTCCTGCGGTGTTCGGACACTGCGCATCGTTCGTGCATAGTCCACCGGACACCGTGCAGGAACCGCTGTTGGGACAATCGCCGGCGTTGGTGCACGCGCCGTTGGTTACGCTGCAATGGCCGCCGAGAGTCGGACAGTCGGCGACCGACTGGCAGGCGTTATGCGCAGCGCTGCACTGCCCGAATGACGGGCAGTCTCCAGACACCAGGCACGCGGTGCCGGATACGTGGCACGTGCCCTGCAAAGGCGCGCAGTCAGCCGTGACGTTGCAGGCGTTGTGGCTGACGCTGCACTGACGCGCCCCCGGGCAGTCGCCATTCGACGCGCAAGCTCCGCCGGTCGTGCTGCAGACTCCCGGGGGACACACATGCTCCAGGTGGCACTCACTGCACTCCGGACCGCCGCAAGGGCAGCCGTCCGGCTTCCACTCGACCGGGCATGTGTTGGGATCGGGCAGATTGCAGACTTCACCGATCACGTCGCAGGTCTGCGCGCCGACGTTGTCGCAGCTTTGTGGCACGACGTTATCGCAGGTCTGAGTTGTGGTTCCATCGCAGGTTTGCGAGCTTATTCCGCCGCAGGACTGGTTGACCGCGCCGTCACACGTTTGCGGCGAGATGCCGTTGCAGGTGGGGAAATGCGCGCCGCCGCAGGTCTGCGGACTGATGCCGCCGCAGGTCTGGTTGCCGATATTGCCGCAGGTCTGCGGCTGCTGACCGGAGCAGGTTTGCGGGTGCGCACCCTGGCAGGTCTGGTTGCTGAGGTTGTTGCAGCTCTGCGCTTGCGCGTTCTGGCAGGTCTGCGGGGTGACGCCCGTGCAGGTTTCCGTTGCTCCGCCTCCGCAGGTCTGGTCGGTGACTCCTTCGCACACTTGTGGAGTGAAGGTCGGCGGAGGATTTGAGCAGGTCTGCGGTTGCAACGGCCCGTAGTTGGGCCATAGCGGGCTGGTGGCATCGCACCAGATAACGTTGTCGTTCTGGTAGTAGTACTTCGAATCCTTGGCGGTGGTCCAGGCAGCGAGCAGCGCATGCGTGGTCGAGTCGACCTTCGAATACGCGATCGACAGCGCGGTGCTGCCGCCCGCGCTTGGGTCCACGCCAATCGGTGCCCACGGATAGCCGTAGTCTCCGTCGGGGGTGGACGCCGACGAGGTCGCGGCGGTGGGGCCTGTTCCATTGGTGCGGCAAAAGCGCGGGTCAGACTCGAGGCCCTGGCTCCAGTCGGAGTTGCACCAGAGGCCGACTGTGACCTGCTGCGTCAGATCGACGTACTTGATCGTGGTTGCCCACGGATCCGCGGGTACGTGCGTCCAGTTGATTGTGTTCGCCGCGTTCATCTGCGGGTAGCTCGACCCGTCCGCGAACGAGGGCGGATCGTAGTTCAGCCTGGGGTTGTAGTACGCATGGTTGAGCTCGGTGTTGTGCACCGGCGCGGGCCAGAGCGTCCAGTATTCATAAGGCTTGCCGGCGAGCGGAGATTTCCCGGGTCCGGGCGGGCCCGGGAAACGCTCGAGTCCCGGAAGCGGACCGGGGTCGACGCCGCCGCTGCACGTCGACGTCGCGAGCAGGGTCGTATCGCATCCCGCGCCCGGGCCGCTGGGGTCGAAAGACGCGTACGCGGGGAAAGGGAAGCCGTACTGCTCGTAGATATAGCCGGGAGTGACGTACTTGCCGTGTCCGATCAGCGAAAGGTCGGTGTTGGTGTCGATCCGGCCGCACGAAGCGTTCATGTTGCCGGTGATGTCGCGGCAGTACTTCGATATCGCGCTATCGGGCAGGAAGTCGTAGAGCATCGACGTCGAATCGTCGACCGTCAGCATGATGTTCGGCTTCGCCTGGTTCTGCACGCTCAGCGGCTGATCCGCGAGCAGTGTCAGCGCCGCGTAGGTCGGCGTCGCCATCGGTCCCAGTCCGACCATGACAGCAAGCGCGGCAGCCAGACAGCGGCGCCATTGCATGCGTTTTTCTTGTTTTGACATGGTCATGGTTCCCTGGGAAGCAAGTCGCATACCACTCACTTGAGCATGGCCTGCAGGAACGACGTCGTGTTCTGCGGCCCGTCGACACGAATGGTTACGCGATAGAACACGGCGTGCCCGAGATCCGGCGGCTCGAATTCATCGCTCGTCTTGCCCTTAGGGGCCCTAGGCAGCAGGAAATCGCACTTGTCGTAGCTCGGGGCGCCCACCGCGGAGCACATGCGATCGATGACGTAGCGGATCTCGGTCTTGGTCGAGTCGTCGCTGATCTTGGTCAGTCCCGCAGCATCGAACGTGCTTTTCTTCTGGAGGAGATCAGGCACACCGCGCGTATCGTCGGTGCGCTTCTTCGCGTAATAATTTTCGGGAAGGTAATCCGCGGTCGTGTCGGCAATCCGGATCGCGCTCGCGATGTCGGCGTTCGGAAAAAGGGCGGCTGCGGCCTTTTCCACGGCCTGGTTGCCGGGGAGTATCGATGCCATCCTGAACGACAGATTGCCGATGACGGCGTTGGTCGTGTCCACCGAGCGAACCAGCGCGATCGCCGCGAGGCTGAGCGCGACCATGACGATGAGCGCGATGAACATCACGACGCCGCGCTGGCGCGCGACGGGAGCACCCATTGCGCGCCGACGGGCCATCATGAGTTCCACACCGGATTGCGCAACGGAATGATCGTTTCGTAGGTGCGATAACGAAAGCCGGGCAGCAAAGCGCCGGTGAGGTTCACGTCGGGCGTGAACAGCGTCCAGGTCGGCGACGGCGTTTCGAGCGCGAGGGCCTTGTCGAACTGCTCCCCCTGCACGACGATGCCCAGCCGGATAGCCCGGATCTTTTTCAGCGTCGTATTGTCCGCGGCGAGCACGTTGGCTGGCGACCAGGCGCCGACCGCGGCATTCCATGTCACCCCGCCGGCGCCGTTGTCGATGCCGTACATGAGCTTCATCATGACGACGTTCGACGCGATCGGATTCGGCGGCTGGGCGGTCGGCGCTCCGTTCGAATCCCACAGCGATGTGCTGCGCAGAACACCCGCGTTGACGTCGAAGGTGACGCGCTGCCCGCTTGACTTCGGGCCGAGGTTGAGCAGTACCGCGTCGGCGGTGAATGCATCAGGAGCGCCGGTGTGGGTGACTTTCACCTGGCCACTCAATTGATCGAGCGGATTGACGCTGCCGGGATCGGCGGCGACCGAGACGACGCGCGTGAGATCGCAGACCGCGGGTGTCGATGACGAGATGGCGAGAATGAGGTCGTCGGTCTTGAAGCCGTTGGGACTGATAACTTCGTAAGGGGCGCCGGCCGCGGCATTTTGCGAAAACTGCACCGGCGTCACCACGCGTTGGGAAAGGCTGTAGTTCACGGTGAACGAGTCCGAACTGGCGCCGCCGTCGGTGATCAGCAGCGGAATCGGTCGGAATGTGGTCGCGATATCCGCCGTCGCGGCGCAGGCCCCCAGCTCGGTCATCGCATCCGCGATGCCGTTGCTCGCGTTGGCGACCTCGATATTGAGCATGAACGACGACAGCAGTCCGTTCTGCTGCGCATCGCCCACGCTGGTGGTGTTGCGGCGCAAGCCCTCGGCCGCCGAGAACACCTGGTAGATCACGAGCACCGCGATCATGCCGATGACGATTCCGACCATGATCTCGATCAGGCTGAATCCAACCTGTGCCCGGAGGCGGTTGGCGCGATGGAAGCGTTTCATGGCTAGTTCATGCCGACCACACCGGTCGTCGTGTAGTTGTGAAGGATGGTGAGGGGCTCGCCCGGGAGCCGCCAGAAGATCTGAACCTGCACCACCCGGCTCGTCTTGGTCGGCGCCTGCGGCATCGGTGCGGGGGGATCGACGAGTACGACGGGGTCCTGAACCATCGCGGCTTTGAACGTGTTCGAAACATTCGTCTTGAAGGTGGCGAACTTCGGGCCGCCGGGGCTCGCATAGTTGGCCGGGATCGCGTTGTAACTGTCGACCCACATCTGCGATATCAGCGAGTTGGCAAGGTAGACAGCTTCGGCGCGGTATTCGGAGTCGTTGGTGAAACGCAGCGCCTGCGCCTGCAATCCGACGATCCCAAGAACGCCGAACGAAAAAATCAGGATGGCGATCAGCGCTTCGAGCAGGTACGCGCCGGCCTGCTCGCGCGGCGACGATACAGTACGAGCCTGCAGTGTGGGCCGGTGGCTCATGTCGCTGGGCACACGCGCGGATCGTCGCTGGCGACGCCCGGGTCCGGATCGCAGAGCTTGATGCCGCCGGGGGTCTGCGGGTTGACGAGGACCCGCAGCTTGCGCGGTGTGCTGACATTGGTATTGGTTATCTCGATCCAGCGCAGCGTGGCGCTGGCGTCGGGGTTGGGAACGATCCTGCCCATGCCGTTGAAGGTGACGATGGTCGCCGCGGATGGCGCGGCGCTCGCCGTCACCTTGCAGGCGCCGTCGGAAAACACGTAGGACTCGACGGCATCGAAAGCGGTAGTTTCGTCGTTGAGCCGCAGGACTTGCCATCCGCCGGTGCAAGGCGTCGGATCGAGCACGAATTGCGCCTGGCTGTTGTTGCGAATGGCTTCGGCTTGTGCGCGACGCACGCCGTTGAGCGTGTTTTCGCCGCCGTTTCGGATCTGCATGTTGCCCATGAAGTCAGCGTATTGCGGTCCGGCGATCATCAGGAGAAACGCAAAAATGGAAACTGCGATCAGCAGCTCAATCAAGGTGAATCCGGCGTTGTGTGCACTTTCCATGGATCTCAGCTGCAGGAGCCGTCCTTGCGGATCGTCCAGCAATTCCCACTCGCCGACCATCCCGATTCGGTGATGGTGCTGGCCTTCTGGTTGTTCTGGTTGATCGTATAGGCGAAGTTGCCCATGCCCTCGCCGGCCTTGCCGGTCGCGGTGCCGGTGTACGTAGATACCGACTCATTGCTGCAGTCGATGTCGAAAGCCCTCGCGGTATTGACGACCGGCTTGATGATCACGCAACCACCCACGTAAGTGCGATTGTCGAGAAAGAACTGCTCGTAACGCGTGCGCAGATCGGATAGCGCCGAGGTCGCCTCGATGATCTTTCCGCGCTTGACGTAATCAGCGTAATTGGGAAGCGCGATCGCCGCCAGGATCGCGACAATGGCCACGACGATCATCACTTCGATCATCGTGAATCCGCGCGTGCAAGCGAGCCGGGCGCGATGAGCGCGCGACCGTGTCGAACCGACGGTTTCGAAACAGGCTGAATCCACGGCATTCCCCTTTTTTGCTAGGGCATGGTAGGGCTACGCACAGAGGCCCTGCAAGGCAAGCCGATTAGAGGTATCGCCAACGGAACAGACGGTTACGTTGCCGTTCCTCCCGCGCAGCGCAGGTTGGAGGGTGGTGGTGTTTGTGCAGTGCAACCGCCTAGGCACAGCGGTCGTGCGTCTTTTCGATGCGCGCTCGACCGCCGTTGGCAAGGACGACCTTGAGCGCATTCTGCCCCGATTTGCACACCACGAAGGTGCCCATCTGCAGCGCGCCGCTGAGCAGCCGCGCGTGGCCAAGACTCGTGTACGACACGTAATCGTCTACGGGGTGGTTCTGCGTGATGGTGACGCCCCTCGGTGCGTTGCCCTCGCGCTGGAAAACGGGCTCGTCTTCGTCGACCTCGCCGTTGCGATTGTCATCGCCGAACATGATCCAGCCGGCGTGCCACGCGGTGCCGCTGTCGCATTGTCGGCCGTCCGTGCTCTTGCATACATTGACGCGAAGGCCGTGCTTGATGGCTTCGCTGCGCGCGAGCTCGAGCGTCTCGGCAAAATGGTGCGTGTGGTTGGCGAGCTCCTGGCGCGAAATCCAGTCTGCGTAGGATCCGGGAGCGAGCACCAGCAGTGCTCCGAGCACCGCCAGAGCGCCGATCAGCTCGAGCAGATTGAGGCCCCGCTGCGCCGATCTCGGGTCCGCGGTGTGCGTGGTTGTCATGGTCGCCTCTGACTTTCCGTGCCTCTACGCACGGTCGGTCATGCTAGGACGGCGACGCAAAATTGAAACTTGAACCTTTGCTCTAAGTCGTTGGATGGATTGACTTTCACCGCAGCGACTGGTGGCCGCGCGGGCCGAAACGTCGTCTCAACGTGTCATAATCACGCCGTGGGCAACGACGGTCGCCCTCTGCTTTTCGAGCCTCCTCCGATGGCATCCAAACCCAAGTTTTCCTGGTCCGATCCGCTTCTGCTCGACGAGCAGCTCGACTCCGAAGAGCGCATGGTGCGCGACACCGCGCACGCCTACGCACAGGAAAAGTTATTGGCGCGGGTCACCGAATCGTTTCGCCACGAGCGCTCGGACCCGGCGATATTTCGCGAGATGGGCGAGCTTGGCTTGCTCGGATGCACGCTTCCCGAAGCCTACGGCGGGTCGGGCATGAACTACGTGTGCTACGGCCTGATCGCGCGCGAGATCGAGCGGGTCGATTCGGGATACCGCTCGATGATGAGCGTGCAGAGCTCGCTCGTCATGCACCCTATCCATGTCTACGGTAGCGAAGCGCAGCGCAAAAAATATCTGCCCAAGCTGGCCACCGGCGAGTGGATCGGCTGCTTTGGCCTGACCGAACCCGACCACGGATCGGATCCCGGCTCGATGGTCACGCGCGCGCGCGCCGTCGATGGCGGCTACAGGCTGACCGGCGCCAAGATGTGGATCTCCAACTCGCCGATCGCCGACGTGTTCGTCGTGTGGGCGAAGACCGACGACGGCATCATCCGGGGATTCGTGCTGGAAAAATCGATGCAGGGCCTGAGCGCGCCGAAGATCGAAGGCAAGTTCAGCCTGCGCACCTCGGTGACCGGCGAGATCGTGCTCGACGACGTCTTCTGCCCGGAAGAGAATCGACTTCCGGGTGTGGAAGGTCTCGCCGGACCGTTTGGCTGCCTCAACAGCGCGCGCTACGGCATCGCATGGGGTGCCCTGGGCGCGGCTGAATTCTGCTGGCATGCAGCGCGCCAGTACACGATCGACCGGACGCAATTCGGGCGTCCGCTCGCCGCCAATCAGCTCATCCAGAAAAAGCTTGCGGACATGCAGACCGAGATCACGCTCGGACTGCAAGGCTGCCTGCGGCTGGGCCGGCTGAAGGACGAAGGCAAGGCGGCGCCGGAAATCACGTCGATCCTGAAGCGCAATTCCTGCGGCAAGGCGCTCGACATCGCGCGCGCCGCGCGCGACATGCACGGCGGCAACGGCATCGTCGACGAGTTCCACGTGATCCGGCACGTGCTCAACCTCGAGACGGTGAACACCTACGAGGGCACCCACGACGTGCACGCGTTGATTCTTGGTCGCGCGCAGACCGGGATCTCGGCGTTCAGCTAGGAAGGCCGCCGCCGATGAAGCTGCACAACTATTTTCGATCGTCGGCGGCGTACCGCGTACGCATCGCGCTCGCGCTCAAGGGGCTTGCCTACGAATACGTCCCGGTGCATCTGCCACGCGGAGAGCAGCGCTTGCCCGGGTACACGGCGCTCAATCCCCAGGGTCTGGTGCCGGCCCTCATCACCGAAGGCGTGACGATCACGCAATCGCTGGCGATCATCGAGTATCTCGACGAGCGCCATCCCGCACCGCCGCTGCTGCCGGCGACCGCGCAGGCGCGGGCACGGGTGCGCGCAATTGCCTTGGCGATCGCGTGCGACATCCATCCGCTGAACAATCTGCGCGTGCTGCAGTACCTGACCAAGGTGCTCGCGGTCGGCGATGACGCCAAGAACGCCTGGTACCGGCACTGGGTTCAGATCGGACTCGCCGCGCTGGAGACGCAGCTCTGCGCGGATCCTGCGACCGGGCAGTTCTGTCACGGCGACGCACCTTCGCTGGCAGACGTGTGTCTGGTGCCACAGATCGCCAACGCGCGTCGCTACGACGTGCCGCTGGACGCTTATCCCACGCTGCTTCGGATCGACGCGCATTGCCGCGCGCAGCCTGCGTTCGCAACTGCCGCTCCGGACCGACAGCCCGACGCCGCTTAGCCCGCCGGTTGCGCCGGCATTCATCAGGAGTATTCATGAAATACGCCATTCCCGCGTGGGACGCGCCGAGCGTTCCGGTTGCCGGCACCGACCAGGTGTACCCGGTGCGCCATATCTATTGCGTGGGTCGCAACTACGCGGAGCACACGAAGGAAATGGGCGGCGACACCAAGGAGCCACCGTTTTTTTTCACCAAGCCGGCCGATGCAGTCGTTCCGGTGGTCCCGCCTGCGACGGGCGAGATCGCCTACCCGATGGCGACGCGCAATTTCCATCATGAGATCGAGCTCGTGGTTGCGCTCGGCGCGCGCGGCGCGATGATCGCACCCGAGCAGGCCGAGCGGCTCATCTACGGCTACGCAGTCGGGTTGGACATGACGCGCAGGGATTTGCAGAATCAGATGCGCGAAATCAAGCGTCCGTGGGATATCGGGAAATCATTCGCGCAAGCGGCACCGATCGGTCCGATTCATCCGGTGAGCGAGGTCGGTCACCCCCGGCGCGGGCGTATCAGCGTGGAAGTCAACGGTACGCTCAAGCAGCAGGGAGATCTGGCGGACATGATCTGGGACGTCCCGCACATGCTGCATTTCCTGTCGCAGTATTACGAGCTGCTTCCCGGGGACCTCGTCTTCACCGGTACGCCCGCAGGCGTCGCCGCGGTGGTCGCCGGAGATACGATGGTCGGGCGCATCGAGTCGCTGGGCGAGCTCAAGGTCAAGGTGGTGGCGGCGAAGGGCGTCTGATGTCCGTATCGACCGCGGAGCTGATCGAGCGCGGTTACAACAACCGTGCGGCGGTCCCCGACCATCAGGATTGGTTTGACCGATGGGCCTCGGCAAGCGCCGAGACGCGCAAGCGAGCGCCAGCCAGGCTCGACCTTCGCTATGGGAGCGGACCGCGCCAGACGCTGGATGTCTTTCCAGCGCGCGCGCCGCGCGCAGCACTGCTGTTCATCCATGGCGGCTACTGGCGCTCGCTCGACAAGTCCTATCACTCGTTCGTCGCCGACCGCTTCGTCGAGCGCGACGTCGGCGTCGCAGTGATGAATTACGACCTGTGCCCCCAGGTCGGCATTGCGCACATCGTCGACCAGGCGCGCGAGGCGGTCGCATGGCTCTCGCTGCATGGCGCGGAGCACGGGCTTCCCGCGCGCCGCATCGCGATCGCGGGGCACTCAGCGGGTGGCCACCTCGCGGCGATGATGCTTGCCACCGACTGGACGGCGCTTGGGGTGCGCCCGCACGCGATCTGCGGCGCGGCTGCTATTAGCGGCGTCTTCGATCTCGAGCCGCTGCTGCTCGCTTCGATGAACGGGGATCTGCGGCTCGATCGGCTGACGGCGCGGGCGATGAGCCCGGCGTTGCTGTCGCCGCGGCTTGCGGTTCCACTGGTGCTCGCGGCGGGAGCGGATGAGACGTCCGAATTCATTCGCCAGACTGCGCTCGCATGGGACGCATGGCCGCCATGCCGCCCACGCTGGATGTCGCAACCGTTATATGTGCCGAGGCGCCATCATTTCAGCGTCGTGAACGACCTCGCCGACGCCGACAGCGACCTGTTTCGCAGCATCGACCGGCTCTTCGCCGAGCAGGCTCGATGACGGCGCGACGGGCGCGCGCAGTATAATGCACGTTCCTCCGCTTATCGCACGCGACCCGTCATGAGCACCCCTCGACTGCACGCAGTAGACCCCCCCGCTTCGCCATCGGCTGCGGCACATGCGGTGAGCTCGATTCCCGAGATCATCGCCGAGCTGCGCGCCGGGCGCATGGTGATCCTGGTCGACGAGGAAGATCGAGAGAACGAAGGTGACCTCGTCGTGGTCGCCGACGCGATTACGCCGGAGATCGTCAACTTCATGGCGCGTTTCGGACGTGGACTCATTTGCATGGCGATTACCGAGCAGCGTGCGCGGCAGCTCGACCTCGCACCGATGACCCCGCTCAACCGCTCGGTCCACGGGACCAACTTCACCGTTTCCATCGAGGCTGCAGAAGGCGTCACCACGGGTATTTCCGCGGCCGATCGCGCCCACACCATTCGTGTTGCCAGCGCGCCGGGCGCGCGCGCCAGCGACATCGTGCAGCCGGGTCACGTGTTTCCCCTGGTCGCGCATCCGGGCGGCGTACTCGCGCGCGCTGGTCACACCGAAGCGTGTTGCGACCTCGCGCAACTGGCCGGATGCTCACCGGCGGCAGTGCTGTGCGAAATTCTGAACGACGACGGCTCGATGGCGCGCCTGCCGGATCTGGTAGCGTTTGCCGCGCAGCACGGACTCAAGATCGGTGCGATCAGCGATCTCATCGAATACCGCGGCCAGACCGAGCGTTTGATCGAGCGCGTTGGCGAGCGCGCGATCCGCACCTCGGAAGGCGAGTTCAGGCTGGTCACCTTCCGCGACAAGCTCAGCGACGCGACGCATCTCGCGCTCGTGCGCGGCGAAGTAAGCCCCGAGCGCGAAACGCTGGTCCGCGTTCACGAGCCGCTGTCGGTCGTGGATCTGCTCGACCACGGCAGTCGCGCGCATTCATGGACCATTCCCGCCGCGCTCGCGAGGATCGCCCGCGACCAGCGCGGCGTGCTGGTCCTCCTGCACCGCGCAGAGACATCTTCGGAGCTCCGTGAGCGCGCCGTGTCGGATGCGCCGCGCGCGGACACCAAGATGGACCTGCGAAACTACGGCATCGGCGCGCAGATCCTGCGCGATCTCGGCGTCGGTCGCATGCGACTTCTTGCCAAGCCGCGCAAGATGCCGAGCATGGCGGGGTTCGGACTCGAAGTGACCGGCTACGAAGACGCGCCGGCGCCGTCCGGGTCTGCACGGCATTGATCGATCCCAGCTGAGCCGGCGCGCGCCGACACGCGACCGCAACGCCTCCTCTACGATTCTCATGGCCGCCCGAAAAATTCCTGTCGATGCGCGCGCTTCGCATATGCGCGTAGGCATCGTCGCCGCGCGTTTCAACCCGCAAATCGGTGAAGCGCTGCTCGAGGGCGCATTGGGCGCGCTCGAGGGCGCGGGGGTCAGTTCCGACGCGATCGTGGTCGCGTCGGTCCCCGGTTCGCTCGAGGTGCCGCTCGCGCTGCAGCGCATGGCGCAGTCGGGCGACTACGACGCGCTGGTTGCGCTCGGCGCGGTCATTCGCGGCGAGACCTACCACTTCGAGATCGTCGCCAACGAGTCGGCAGCGGGCGTTGCCAGCGTCGCGCTCGAGTTCGGAACGCCGATCGGAAACGGCATATTGACCACCGACACCGAAGAGCAGGCACGTGCACGTGCCGCGGAAAAAGGTCGCGACGCCGCGCTCGCGGCCGTCGAGATGGCCAACCTGATGGACGCGATCGATGAGGAATAGGAACAGCCGGTCGCGCTCGCGGGAGTTTGCGCTGCAAGGCTTCTACGAATGGGTCCTGTCGAACAACGATCCGTCCGCCATCAGCGCGCGCATCGCGCAGTCGGAAGGCTTCGACGGGTGCGACGTGCCGTACTTCGACCGGCTCTGGAGCGGCATCACGCGCGAATATCGCTCGCTGCTCTCGGCGCTGTCGCCCTTTTGCAACCGCTCCACCGACGCGCTGTCCCCGATCGAGAAGGGCGTACTGGTGATCGGGGCGTGGGAGCTGCTCCACGAACCGGAAGTGCCTTACCGGGTCGCCATCGATGAAGGAGTCGAGCTCGCCAAGTCGTACGGCGGCACCGACGGCCACAAGTTCGTCAATGGCGTGCTCGACAAGCTTGCCGCCACCGCGCGGCCGCGCGACGCCAGCGCCGCGCGCGTCTAGCGCGGCCACGGCGCTTCCCGGCCCTGACAGCGTGCGGTGCGTGGCGTTTCGGACGAGCGCTGCACGGTGTCCATGAGCCAAGGGAGCGCGCTCGGCGAGTTCGAGCTGATCGAGCGCTTTTTCAGGCGTCCGACTCGCAGCGCGGTGCTCGGGATTGGTGACGATGCCGCGCTGCTGCAGCCAAGTGTCGGATGTGAGATCGCGATCTCGGTCGACATGCTGGTGTCGGGGCGCCATTTTTTCGCCGATGCCGACCCGCGGTCGCTGGGTCACAAGACCTTGGCGGTCAATCTTTCCGACATGGCGGCGATGGGCGCGACGCCACGCTGGGCACTGCTCGCCGGAGCGCTCACTAGCGCCGACGGCGCGTGGCTTGCGGCATTCTCGCGCGGATTGTTCGAGCTCGCCGATGCGCTCGGCGTCGAACTGGTCGGCGGCGATACGACCCGGGGTCCCCTCACGCTGTGCGTCACCATCGTCGGCGAGGTGCCGGCCGGTCAGGCACTTCGCCGCAGCGGTGCGCGCGCTGGAGACTCGATATGGATCTCGGGTCGCCTCGGCTCCGCCGCGCTCGCGCTCGCGCACCTGCAAGGACAGGTGAAACTGTCCGCCGATGAGTTCGCGCGCTGCGAACGCGCGCTGCTCTGGCCGATCCCGCGGGTGGCGTTGGGTCTGCGGCTGCGCGGGCTCGCCACCGCCGCCATCGACGTGTCCGATGGATTGACCGGCGATCTTGGCCACGTGTTGCGCGCCTCCGGCGTCGGCGCGCGCGTCGATCTGGCCGCGATTGCGCACGACCCGGCGCTGGACCTGCAGCTGCATGGATCGCAGCGCCCGGTCGCGCTGCGTTGCCTGCTCGCCGGGGGCGACGACTACGAATTGTGCTTCACGGCGCCGAAGGTGCGCGATTCCGACGTCGCCGCGCTCGGTGCCGAGCTCGACGTCGAACTCACCCGTATCGGAGAAGTCACCGCCGCGACCCAACTCACCGTGCTCGACGAAACGAGGCGCGCGCTCTCGCCGTTGCCTGCCGCCTTCGACCACTTCTCCCGATGAATGCGCGCGCGGTACCGACGCTGCGCTTCCTGTTCTCGCATCCCGCGCATTTCATCGCGCTGGGATTCGGCGCGGGCCTGGCGCCCGTGGCGCCGGGCACCTTCGGAACGCTGGTCGCCTTGCCGATCGCAGCAGCATTGCGCGCGTACGCCAACGATGCCGTATTCATCGCGGTGATCATCGGCGCATTCGCGGTCGGCGTCTGGGCCGCGGGACGCACCGGACGGGCTCTGGGCGAGGGTGACCACGGTGCCATCGTGTGGGACGAGGTGGTCGCGTTCCTGCTTGTACTTTTTTTCGTGGGATCCAATCCGCTTCGCGAGGTGTTCGCGTTCGTCCTGTTCCGCGTGTTCGACATCACCAAGCCGCCGCCGGCGCGCTTCATCGATCGCGAATGGCACTGTGGATTCGGCGTGATGGCGGACGATATCGTCGCCGCTTTCTATGCGCTGCTTGTACTGGCGCTGTGGCACCGCGTGGCATACACGTCATGAACGCGATGCGCCGCCCCGGGTGCGAATGCCGGAGCGCGAAAGGCGAAGGCGTCGCAGGAGCGCGCTCTCGGTCGATCTCGCCACGGCACGCGCCCTCGAGGAGCACGCGCTCAACGCATCGGGCGCGTTTCAGTCGCTGCTCTACGACGGTTGGCTGCTCGGATTTCGCGCCGGCCCAACCAAGCGACTTCGCTGCGTCAATCCGTTCTATGCTTCGACGCTTCCGCTCGCGCAGAAAGTCGAGCATTGCGTGAATTTCTATCGCGACGTCGCGCTTCCGGTGATTTTCCGGATGTTGCCGTTTTCGCAGCCGCCCGACCTCGATGCCTGGCTGGACCACGCCGGGTGGCCGCGATTCGATCGCACTAAGGTGCTCCACGTCGACCTGGCATCGGTGCGTGCGCCGGCTGCGCCCACCGACTGTGTCGAACTGATGGATGTCGCGGCGTGGCAGGCGCCGGTCGCGGAGTTGATGGAAGTCGCGCCGGAGACGGTGGCCAAGCTCGTCGAGCACGCCCGTTCGTATCCGCTTCCGCACAGCGGCGCGCTGGTACGTCGCGACGGGCGCGTGGTCGCCTGCGGCCTGGTCAAGATCGACTCCGGCCGCGCCGGCCTGTTCGCCGTGCACACCGCGAGAGCGTTGCGCGGCCAGGGGCTCGGCAAAGCCATCGTGTCCGCGCTCCTCGCCGAGGCTGTCGACAAAGGCGCCCGCCGGGCCTACCTGCAGGTCACCGCCGATAACACGCCGGCGCTCGCGCTGTACGAGCGTTACGGCTTTGTGTCGGCGTACGAATATTGGTATCGCGCCCGCAAGGACGAGCAGCATTGAGCGAGCCCATGCGCATCGATGACACCTTGGCACCACTGGCCGAAACGCTGGGTCGCATCGCGCTGCGTCAAGGCGTTTTGCTGGCCACCGCCGAATCATGCACGGGTGGCCTGGTGGGTGCCGCGATCACCGCAGTGGCGGGCAGCTCGCAGTGGTACGACCGCGGGTTCGTGACCTATTCGAACGAGGCCAAGGCAGAAATGCTCGGGGTGCCGCCGGAAACCATTGAACGCTTCGGCGCGGTGAGCGTCGAGACCGCGGGCGAGATGGCCGTGGGGGCCTTGCAAGCCAGTCGCGCGCAGTGGGCAGTGGCGGTCACCGGAGTCGCCGGCCCGTCGGGAGGAAGTGCTGAAAAACCCGTGGGGACGGTCTGCTTTGCCTGGGCAGGTCCGACCGGCGTGACGACCGAACGGAAGCTTCTCGCCGGAGGGCGCGACGAGGTCCGCCTCGAGTCGACAAAAGTGGCTTTGCAGGGCCTCATCGACCGGTTGTCCTAGGCCGTCAGACTACTGGCATCGAACGATCGTTCTATGCAATAATCAGCCTCGATCGAACCCACCCCATAGGCGCATCATGAGCAACGCACTCGGCAAGGCCAACGGAAGCAACTCCATGGACGACAGCAAGACCAAGGCGCTAGCAGCGGCGCTCGCGCAGATCGAAAAGCAGTTCGGCAAGGGCTCGATCATGAAAATGGGCGAGGCCCAGGTCCAGAGCGACCTGTCGGTCGTCTCGACCGGCTCGCTGGGACTGGACATCGCGTTGGGAGTGGGCGGGCTGCCGCGCGGACGCGTGGTCGAGATCTATGGCCCCGAATCGTCGGGCAAGACCACACTGTGCCTTCAGGTCGTGGCCGAGGTCCAGAAAGCTGGTGGGGTTGCTGCTTACATCGATGCCGAAAACGCGCTCGATCCGGTGTATGCGGGGAAGCTGGGCGTGAAAGTAAGCGACATGCTGATTTCGCAGCCGGACACCGGCGAGCAGGGATTGGAGATCGCCGACATGCTGGTGCGCTCGGGCGGTGTGGACGTCATCGTGATCGATTCCGTCGCCGCACTGGTGCCGCGCGCCGAAATCGAAGGTGAGATGGGGGACCAATTGCCGGGGCTGCAGGCGCGGCTGATGAGCCAGGCGCTACGCAAGCTCACGTCCAACATCAAACGCGCCAACGTGCTGGTGATTTTCATCAACCAGATCCGCATGAAAATCGGTGTGATGTTCGGCAATCCGGAGACCACGACCGGCGGCAATGCGCTCAAGTTCTATGCCTCGGTTCGGCTGGATATCCGCCGCATTGGTTCGATCAAGCGCGGCGAGGAAGTCGTCGGCAACGAGACGCGCGTCAAGGTCGTGAAGAACAAGATCGCGCCGCCCTTTCGCGAGGCGCTGTTCGACATCCTCTACGGCGAGGGCATCTCGCGCGAAGGCGAGATCATCGAGCTCGGCGTGGCGCAGAACATCATCGAGAAATCCGGCGCCTGGTACGCCTACAAGGGCGACAAGATCGGACAGGGCAAGGACAACACGCGCGAGTACCTGAAGGAGCACCCCGACATGGCGTCCGAAATCGAAGCGAAGATCCGCGCGGCGGTCGGCATCGCGGGTCCGGGGCCTGCGCGCGGTGCGGCGCCCGCCGAAGAGTAGCCCGACCCGACGCGGCGAAGCGCCAACACTGGCGGACCTTCGTGCGCACGCGGTCCGCCTGCTGGCGCGACGCGAGTACGCGCGCGCCGAGCTCGAGTCCCGCCTGGTGGGCAAGGGCGCCTCGCGCGAAGAAGCGGTCGCCGTGCTCGATGATCTGGTGCGGCTGGGGTATCTGTCCGACGAGCGCTTCGCACGCGCATTCGCGGCACACAATGCGAAGCGCTACAGCCGCCGTTCCATCGCCGGCGAGCTCAAGTCCAAGGGCGTCGGCTCCGACGCCATCGAAATCGCGCTGGCGGACGCCGAAATCGACGACGCCCAGGCGATGGAAGCGCTCTGGCGTCGGCGTTTTGGGCGGCTGCCGGCCGATGATCGCGACAAGGCGCGGCAGGTGCGATTTCTCCAGTCGCGCGGGTTCTCCGTTTCGTCGATCCTCGCGCTGCTTCGCAAAGCCAAGGCGTGACGCCGCCATCCAGCTCTGCTAAGATCTTGAATTTACTAACGTTCGCGGCAGCCAGCCGCATGACCGGACCATGACCGCCGCCGAGATCCGCAGCCGCTTTCTCGAATACTTCGCCTCGAAGGGACACACCATCGTGCCGTCGGCGCCGCTGGTCCCGGCCAACGATCCCA
>Ga0207700_10000046_pt1 | contig 87971 bp, 80 predicted proteins | sample LARL82metaG_FD_184348 | JGI IMG/M metagenome (GOLD analysis project Ga0207700, IMG submission 184348) | Corn, switchgrass and miscanthus rhizosphere microbial communities from Kellogg Biological Station, Michigan, USA - LAR L8-2 metaG... | ecosystem: Host-associated > Plants > Roots >...
GACCAGGGCCAATCTGCTCAGCGCCCCGAGGAGTCGCGGTCCGCAAGACGCTTGAGGCTGGGCGGTTGACACACGTCAACGCGACGGTCGTCGAAACGACGCAGCATTTGACCATCGGCCGGCCATGGGTTCGATCCCGTCGCTGATAAACCTCTACTTTCATCGCACCCTCTCGACCCGAAACGGAGCAACGACCATGTTCAAGCGAATCCTCGTGGCAACCGACGGCAGCCCGACATCGAACCGCGGCCTCAAGATCGCACTCGCGCTGGCGAAGGAACAGAACTCCACGCTCTACGTCGTGCATGTGGTCGACGACATGGCGATCGCTCTCGGACTCGACGGCGGCGTCTACGTTCCCGCGGACTACGTCGAGGGGCTCGTCGAGCGCCTGCGCAGCGGTGGGCGCAAGGTTCTCGCGGCGGCGCAGAAGCTGGCGCAAAAGGAGGGACAGGCGATCAAGCCGCTGCTGGCCGAGACGCTCGGTCGCAGCGTCGCGCAGGCGATTCTCGCCGAAGTGAAAAAGTCACGCGCCGACCTCATCGTGCTCGGCACGCACGGACGCAGGGGTTTGAGTCGCCTGGTCATGGGAAGCGACGCCGAGGCCGTGCTACGCGAGACGGGCGTCCCGGTGTTGCTGGTGCGATCGGCTTCGAACAAGCGCGCGTCCAGAGCGCGTTAGGCGCTCTCAGACGGTCAGAACGGCGGCACCGCTGATCGCCCCCTCGCGCAGCGCCGCGAGTGCCTCGTTGGCTTGCGCCAGCGGAAAGGGCATGACCGCGGTCCGCACGGGTACGCGCTGCGCGAGCTCGATGAATTCACGGGCATCGCGCCGGGTGAGATTCGCAACCGAGCACACGCGTCGCTCTCCCCACAGGATCTCGTATGGAAACTGTGGGATGTCGCTCATGTGGATGCCAGCGCATACGACGATGCCGCCTTTACACACGTCGCGCAGCGCCTTCGGGACCAGCGCACCCACCGGGGCGAGCAGGATGGCGGCATCGAGCTCCACCGGCGTGGCTTCATCGCTACCGCCGGCCCATGCGGCACCCAGGTCTCGCGCGAACGACTGTGCCGTCGAATCGCCGGCGCGCGTAAAGGCAAAGGTTTCGCGCCCCTCGTGATACGCCAGCTGGGCGATGATGTGTGCGGCTGCACCGAATCCGTAGATCCCCAGACGTCGCGCATCGCCTGTTTTGCGCAGGGCGCGATACCCAATCAATCCTGCGCACATCCATGGCGCGAGCTCGATGTCGGAAAACCCGTCGGGTAGACGAAAGCAATAGCGGCTGTCGGCGACGATCAAGTCGGCGTAGCCGCCATCGACGGTATAGCCCGTGAATTGCGGTGCATCGCAAAGATTCTCCTGCCCCGATCGGCAGTATCGGCACACTGCGCAGGTCGATGCCAGCCATGGAATGCCGATGCGGTCTCCTGGTGCGAACTCATCGACGCCCCCTCCCGCGGAGACCACAGTTCCCACGATTTCGTGTCCGGGGATGACGGGCGAGCGGGCGTGCGGCAATTCGCCATCGACGACGTGAAGATCGGTTCGGCAAACGCCGCAGGCGTGAACGCGAACGACGATTTGCCCGGGGCCGGCCTTGGGGTCGTCGCGCTCGACTGGCATCAGCGGGCTGCGCACGCTTCGAAGTTCCATGGCCCGCATGGCGTCGTTCCGCTATCGGATTCCGGCGTCGGACGCGCGAGCGATGAAAGGCGCGCTGCAGCGTGTCAGGAGCGCCGCGCCTCCGGACCGACGCCGATGGGAGGAGGCGCGAGGTTGACGATGCGCGTGAAAAGCGCATCGAATTGGCGCCCCGATTCCGCGCCCAGCATCGGGTCGGCATGTCCGGCGAATGCCTCGTCGATGGTTTTCCAGTCGTCTTCGGTGAGGTACTGTTGCGCGAGAGGAAGCACCTGCTTTTCCTCGACACGCATGTGTTCCCAGTGGAAGTCGGCATACGCCTCCACCGCGGCGTGAAAATTCGAAAACTCCGCAGGTCCACCCTGCTGGTAGCGCGCCAGCGCCTGCTCGAGCATGCGGATTTTTTCCGCGCCCGCACGATGCTCCACCTCGAGCCCGTCGAGCAGCGGCGCTGCCTCGGGGCGACGTCGCCTCAGTGCACGAAAAAGGTATCGGTCTTCCTTCGGGTGGTGGTAGCGTTCCGGAAACGCGTCGATGTAATAGATCATCGCCCCCAGCACCTCGAAATTCGGCTTGCTGCGGGCATCGCGGATGTCGTGCACGAGGTAGAGCATGCCGTGAAGCACCGCCGCCAGCGACCGGTGCTCGTCGAGAATCGTGCGGACTGCCAGCATGTATGGTCCCCTGCGCGTGGTCGCGGAAGTTCGCGACGGGACGGACGTAGCGCATATTAGCTCGGCACATGCGACGCGCCTTGACCCAAATCAATGGCGCGCGTTACGCGCTCAGAAGTCACGAAGCTATACTGGCCCATCTTCATCACGCAGGCAACCACATGAGCCACTACCATTGCGTCGTCTGGATAGATCACCGCGAAGCGCACGTCATCGAATTCAACCCTGACGACGCCGAAGCTAGTGTGATTCATCCGAAATCGAAGCACGAACACCTGCACCACAAGCAAGGCGTCGTGGGATCCGGCAAAGCTCCGCAGGACCACGCGTACTACCAGGCGGTATGCGACGCTATCCGCGATGCCGGCGAGATACTCATCGTGGGCCCGTCGACTGCGAAGATCGAGCTGTTCAAGCACATGCAGGCACATGCACCGGCTGTCGCCGCTCGCGTCGTCAGCCTCGAGACGGTAGACCATCCGACCGACGGCGAGCTGCTGAAATTCGCGCGGCGCCATTTCGACGCGGACGACCGGATGCGCTCGCAAACTTGAGATCGCCGCGAGTCCGTCGCGTCCAGCGGCCTCATGTCCTCGGCGGCCGGAGTGCGAACCGTAAATGGATGTTCTTTTCCTGCGTGAACGAAAGTAATTCCTCGAGGCATTCCTCGCGTCCCACGCCCGACCGCTTTATGCCCCCGAAGGGTGCGCCCAGGAAATGGCGGCCGACCTCGTTCACCCAGACGTAGCCCGCCTGCGCGGCGCTCGCCGTGCGCAATGCCGCATTGAGGTCGTTGGTCCAGATGGAGCAGGTGAGTCCCATCTCGACCGCGTTGACGTCGCGCATCATGGCGGCTTCGTCGGTCCACTTCAGCACCGAAAGCACCGGCCCGAAGATTTCCTCGCGCGCAATCGTCATCGCCGGCGTGACATCGGCGAAAACCGTCGGATCGATGAACAGCCCGCCTGCCAGCTCGGGCGCCCGCGGTGAGCTGCCGCCGCACACCAGCGTCGCGCCCTCCTTCGTTGCGCTCGCGATGTAGCCGAGGACGCGGTCGTACTGGGCGCGGCTGCTGATCGCGCCCATGGTCGTCTCCCACATATGCGGCCTGCCCGGACGGAATGCGCCGATTCTCGCCTTGAGTTCATTGAGCACCGCGTCGTGGATCGCGCCGTGCAGGAAAACGCGGCTGGTCGATCCGCACGACTGCCCGCACCACGCGAAGTTCATGCCTGCGATCATCGCGTCGGCCACCGTCGCCGGATCGGCGTCGGCGAACGCGATCAGCGCGTTCTTGCCGCCAAGCTCGAGCAGCACCGGCTTGAGGGTATCCGAAGCGCTGCGCATTACTGCGCGTCCGGCGGCGACGCTGCCGATCAGCGCGACCTTGGCGACGCGCGGATGGGCCACCAGTGCCGCGCCGGTTTCTCGCCCCTGACCCGTGACCACGTTGAAGACACCCGGCGGAAAGACGTCGGCGACGAGTTCGGCCAATCGCAGCGCCGAGAGCGGCGCCTGCTCGGGCGGTTTCACGACGATGGTGTTGCCCGCGGCCAGCGGTGCCGCCGACTTGCCTGCAGCGAACATGAATGGATGATTGAAAGGGATGATGCGGGCGACGACGCCGAGCGGCTCGCGAACCGACACGTTCATGCGATCGGGGCCCATCGGAATCGATGCGCCCTTCATCTCGGTGACCAGTCCGGCGAAAAAATCGATTTGCGCCGCCGCGATCTCGGCGTCGCCCAGCATCGCGCGCACCGGGTTGCCGCAATCGATGGCGTCGAGCATCGCCAGCCCGCGCGTGTTGTCGCGAACGATCTCGGCGAAGCGACGCAGCGCCTTGGCGCGCTCTAGCGGCGGCGTGTCCCGCCAGGCGGCAAAGGCTTGGTGCGCGCTGGCGACGGCAGCATCGACGTCGGCGTCTGCGCCGTCAGCCGCCTTGCCCAGCGCCTCGCCGGTGCCCGGGCTCGTGAGCTCGAAATAGCGTCCGGACAGCGGAGCATGCCAGGCGCCGCCGTAGAACAGGTCGCGATGCGACGGAAGAAGCGTGAGGTCTGCCCCCGCAGAAACGTCGGCAGTTGCTTGCGGCGTGTCGAGTTTGCGCATGCCGCATGGTAGTCGACGCCGAGCGCGCGTGAAAGTGGATGCGCTGTCGCGGGCACGGTGCGCGCGACCGCGGCCCGAGCGTGCGTCGCAATGCTGCCGGCGCGCACCCGGATCGCTCTACTCCGCTAGCACCTCGCCCGAGCCGCCCATTTCCTTCGGCAGGTCCTTCATCTTGGGGAGGCCGTCCTTCATTCGCAGCACGGTTTCGCCGTAGTTCACGTGAACCTTCGGGTCGTGTCGGTAGCTGGGAATCGTCGCCGCGTAAACGTCGACCAGGTTCCACATCGGGTGATCGGTCATGAGGTGACCGCCGCAGGTCTTGCAGAACTTGCGGTGGCTCTTTTCGGTCTTGTAATACGTGCCGATGTTGCCTTCGCCCTTGGTGACCTTCACCGATTCCGGTTTCCAAAGACTGAACGCGTTGACCGGCGCGGCGGCCCAGCTCCGGCACGACGCGCAGTGGCAGTAACCGGCCGCCGCGGGCTCGCCGGTCACGGCGAGTTCGACAGCGCCACAGAAGCAGCTTCCCTTGTAAGTCTCGGCCATGGTTTCTCCGTTGTTCTCAGTTGTCATGTCACGTCCAAGGGGTACGCGCCCCGGCGCGGCTCAACTCTGCGCGCCGGACTTCACGCGCTTCGCGCGTGGGGCTGGCACGTCCGGCATCTCGCACATCGTCGCGACATGCGCATCGTCCTCAGTGGTGGTTGCGTGCTTCCTCGAAGGCAAAACGTTAACCGGATTGGTTTCGGTTGTCACTGCATAGGCCGCCGCAACCAGACTTGGGTCGATGCTTCCCATCTCGAACTCCGCGGGCAGCACGACCAGCGCGGTCAGGGTGAGCGCTGTCATTGCGAACGCCGCCAACCCCAATGCCAAGCGCGGCGTGCTCGGTACGTAGTCATTCATGCTCGATTCCTTGACGTTGACCCGATGTCTGGGTGGACACCGAACTTTAGCCAGGGAATGCAACAGCACGACGTCAGCCGATACTGCCTTTTGTATCGTATGTTTCGAGCATCCCAGGTGTCCTTACTCCCGAGCCGGCGGCTTGCCCGATATCGAAGCCAGCTCGGAGACGACGCGCCGAACCTCGCCCGGCAGAAACGGCTTTTCGATCACGGGGCGGCCGCTTTCGGAGACGAACTCGCGTAAGTTCGACGCCAGCGTGTCGCCCGTCACGAACACGACGCGGCCGCCGTGGCCGGGCCAGCGCTGCTCGATTTCGTGATATAGCGCGCGTCCATCGAGATCGGGCATGCGCATGTCGGTGAGGATCACGTCGAAGCTCTCGCTCGCCAACCGGGCCAGCGCCTCGCGTCCCGACGCCACCGTCACCACGCGATGACGCGCACCGGTCAGGATTTCCGCAAGCGTCTCGCGGATCTCCGTCTCGTCGTCGATGATGAGCACCGAGCGTCGACCGCTGCTCAGCCTGGCCTGGGGTGGCTCGTCAGCTACGACGGTCCCCACCTTGCCAACCGGCAGTGAGACCACGAACACCGCGCCACCCTCGGGAGGACACGTCACCTTCAGCGTTCCACCATGCGCTTCGACGATGCCCAGGCTTACGGCGAGTCCGACGCCGAGGCCGATCCCGGTCGGTTTGGTGGTGAAATACGGATCGAACACGCGTGCGCGAAGATGCGCCGGGATGCCGGGTCCGTTGTCGGCCACGGTGATGCAGATCTGGTCAGTACGCGCGTCGAAGCGGCTGCTCACGCGTATGCGGCGCGGCGGGGGCTGGTCCTGCAGCGACTGTTGCGCGTTGATGATGAGATTGAGCATGACCTGGTGCAGCTGGTCGGCATCGGCGAGGATCGGTGGAATGTCGCCGGCAAGGTCCTGAGTCACCTCGATGCTGCTGGTGCGGATGGCGTAGCCGGCGATGTCGAGCGCGGCGGTCACCACCTCGTTCACGGCCACCTGCCCGCGCGCCGGTTGCTGCTGCCGCGCCATCGCGAGAAAGGTGCGCACGATGCGCGCGCAACGCTCGGCTGCGGTGCGTATCTTGAGTGCCGCCGCCTGCGTCGCAGGGCCGCCCTGTTCCTCGAGCAGCACCGCGCGCGCGACTACCACCGAGAGCGGGTTGTTGAGCTCGTGCGAGACGCCCGCGAGCAGCGAGCCCAGGGCGGCGAGCTTTTCGCGCTGGTACAGCGATTCGCGCTGCCGGGCGAGCTCTTCCGCCGAGCGCTTTTTATCGGTGATGTCCCGCGCGATGGTCAGCACGTGCGGCTTGCCCTGGTATTGCATCGGAATGCCGTGCACTTCGAGCTCGAGCGCGGATCCGTCCTTGCGCAACTCGGTCACCTCGGAATGCAGCGATTCACCGGCGGCGACCGCGCGCAGGAACTCGGGTCGGAACGACGGGCCGGTCCAGCTCCCCGGCATCAGCACCGAGAATTCGCCGTCGCCATAGCCGTACATGCGCCACAGCGCGGGGTTGGTATCCACGATCTCGCCCGCGGCGTTCCACAGCGCCAGCCCGTCGATCGATGCATTGAACATGGCGTGGTACTGCTCCTCGCTCGCGCGCAGCGCCGCCTCGGCGATCTTGCGGCCGGTGATGTCGCGAGCGAGCGCCAGGACGCGATCCTGTCCACCGATCGTCACCCGCCTGACGAACACTTCATGCCAGCGCAGGCTTCCGTCCTTGCTTTTTCCGTGCCATTCCACCCGTAGTTGCTCGCCGTTGAATGCGCGCGCGATGAGCGCCGTCGCGTCCTGCTGGGTGTATGGACGTTCGCCGGTACCCAGCGCGCCGACGTCGATGCGACGGAACTCCTCGCGGGTATAACCGAAGGTCGCGCACGCCCTGCGGTTGACATCGATGATCGCGCCCGTGGTGTCGTGGACGAAAATCGCATCCTCGGCAGCGTCGAATATCTCGCGGTAGCTCGCTTCCGAGAGACGCAATGCCTCCGCTGAGCGCTGGCGCTCGCCGATGTCCGCGGAGATGGCGAGCGCCATGGCATCGAATGCGCGACTCAAACGCCCGAGCTCGTCGTTGCCTCTGAGGTCACTGCGCGCCGCCAGATTTCCCGAGGCAAGCTGCTCGGCGGCATGCACCAGGCGCGCGGTGCGCCGCGTCAGAAGAAAGTGAAACACCAGCCACATCGCGAGCGCCAGAGCGGTGACCCATCCCGCCCAATAAAGCGATTGCTGCAGCACCTGAGCGCGCGCTTCGAGCTTGTAGCGCTTGAGGTCGTAGGCGAGGAACAGGCTGCCGGTTCGCGACGGCCGCAGCTCGTCGCGCGCACCGCCCATCAGGATGCCCGCGTAACCCAGCAGCTCGTCGCCCTGCTTGTCGCTGGCTATGCCGGCGCGGCGCTCGCGGATCGCGCCGGCCGCCTGGTCGAGATCGAACTGCGGCAGGACCTCGTCGATCGGCCGGCCGAGCCACGCGAGGTGCGTCGCCGCGATGACCACGTTACGATCGTCGGTCAGCGCCGCCAGAACGACGTCGTGGTTGTGCGCCAGCACCGAGATCTCATGCTGCGCGCCCGGCTCGTCGCCCTTGAGCAGCAGGTACTCCAGCGTGCTCTGCAGTCGCGACAGCTCCTGCGCGAGACGCTTGCGACTGTCCTCCTCCTCGGCTCGCTCGGCCTGAGGCACGTGATAGAGGATGTTGACCGTGCTCAGCGTCGCGGCAAAGCCCAGCAGGATGAGCGGCACCGTGAACTTCAGCGACACGGGAACTCGTCTGGGCATCGCTTCCGCCAGTGTCAGACGACTGTATCGCGACCGGTGCGCGAGACTTCGCGATTCCTCACTGGCACCGTTGCGAAATTCATGGCGACAAATCCGCCAGCGGCCGTGGTGCCAGCAAGCCGTCGATATCGAGCTCCTTGTGCAGCAGCTTCGCGTCGACCATGAGCGCCATCAGCCGCTGACCCGCGACCGAGAGCTCGGGTGCTGTCCCGCCGAGCATCTTCAGGTTCTCCTCGCGCGACGGGATGTGCAGCCCGCGCAGCGCTTCGAGGAACTGCTCTCCGCTGGTCTGCTGGCGGATGCCCATGCGCCGCGCCGCGTCGGCCGGCTGTACGTTCAGATAATCGATCGCAGCGAACCAGCCCTCGAGCAGCGCGCGCAGGGCCTTCGGGTGCTTGTCGATGACGCCGGCTCGCACTGCCAGCAGGTCGACGATCTCGCCGGGAATCTGCGTGCTGTCGAAAAGCGTCTTCGCGCCCGCTTTCAGGAACTGCGCGCGATACGGATCGAAGGTCACGGCGGCATCGACCAGGCCTTTCTCGAAAGCGCTTGGCTGCTCGTTCGACTCGAGGTGCACGACGTTGACGTCGCTGGCCTGCATGTTGTTGAGGGCCAGCGCGCGGCTCAGCACGAACGCGCCTAGCGCGCTGCTCTCGACGGCGATCGATTTTCCCTTCAGATCGCGCATGCTCCGCATCCCGCGCCGCCCGACCACGACGTCGGCACCGTGCGACACGTCGACCACCAGGATGATCCGCGGTTGAAGCCCGTCGGCGGCAAGTCCGAACAGCTCGTCGAGGCTGATCACCATGCCATCGATGGCCTGATTGCGAAACGCCCGGAGCACCTCGCTGGCCGAAGGATATTCAACGAGCTGAACGGTCGCGGGGTCGAGGCGCCCGAGCTCGCGCGCCAGGTAAAGCGGCTCGCTGCCGATCCAGACGTTGGTGCCGATGCGCAGCGCAGTCTCGGGCTCGCGCCCGCAGCCGAGCGTCAGCAGCACGAGCGCGACAGCGGCGAGCGTGCCCAGCCATTTCATGCGCGCGGTGCGTAGGGATTCGCGCATGTCAGTCGCCGTCCGGCACGAAAATGTAGCCTTCGTTGCGTATGGTCCGGATGAACCTCGGATGCTCTGGATCTGGCTCGATCTTCTTGCGCAGGCGCATGATGCGTAGATCGACGCTGCGGTCGAACGGATCCCAGTCGCGCTTGCGGTTGAGGTTGAGAATCCGCTCGCGTGACAATGGGCGATTGGGATGGTCCGCCAGCGCCTTGAGCAGGTCGTACTCGAGCGGCGAGAGTGGCACCTCGGCGCCTGTCTCGTCGCTCAAGCGGTGCGCGGAAAGGTCGAGCACGCAGCGTCCGATGCGCACACGCTCGGCACCGAGCTCGGCGCGCCCGGACGCCGACGTACGCCGCAGCACGCTCTTGACCCTGGCCACCAGCTCGCGCGGGTCGAAAGGCTTGGCAACGTAGTCGTCGGCGCCCATCTCGAGCCCGACGATGCGGTCGACCACCGTCGAGGCCGACGTCAGCATCACGATGGCGATCGTCGCGTAGCGCTCGCGCAGGTGGCGGGCGAGGCTGAGCCCATCCTCGCCGGGCATATGGATGTCGACCAGCGCCAGGTCGATCGGCCGTTCCGCCGCGGCCGACCGCGCGGCGCTTGCGCTCTCCGCGCCGATCACCTCGTAACCGTGCGTGCCGAAGTACTCCTCGAGCACCTCGCGCACGTCCGGCTCGTCGTCGACGATCAGGATGGTTGCCTTGGCGGTCACGAACGTCGCTCTGCTCCGGGAGAGCTCACGAGGGGACGAATCATGAATCGTACAACGATCGACTCGCAATGGGGAATTCAACGCAGCTCGCTTCGCAATGGGCCGACACCCGCGTGCCGGTTCGACGTGCTAAGAATAAACGCTTCCGCACGCGATGTTGAGGTGGCGGAGCGGTGCTGAAACAAATGAAACAAATCGGCGCCCGCGCTGACGTTTTCCTGGTGGACAGCATGCATAGACTTCATCACGTCGAGGACATCAGGAGAATCAAATGCAGCACGCGTACGAAATCGCAGGCAGTACATCGGCACGCGTCGGGCTTGCCGGCCCCATGTCGGGCGACAGGTGGCAGGCCGTGACCTTCGGGAGCGAAACTCCGTACCGCTCGGCAGCGGCGTTGTTTCGACTCGCCGCGCTCATGCACACCGCCGCCGAACGCGCGCGCGGCGCGGCGAGCTGGCTCGATGCTTGGCTCGACAGACGACGCGTCGCCCGCGCCGCGCTGGATGATCTTGGAACGATGAGCGACCGAGAGCTTCTCGACATCGGCCTGACCCGCGTGGATGTGAACCGCGTCGCGTGGGGTGCGTCCGATCGCGTCTACCTGCAACCGGAGATCTGACCCATGGCGACGATGAACGACGGCGATGAACGGACCCTGCTCGTGAGCGGCCTCTGGCTGCACGGAGGGCTCATCGGCGCGGCAGTCGCCGGCGCCGGGGTGCTCCAATGGTGCACCGGCGATCTGGGCGCGATATCGGCGCTCGGGCTCGTGTTTTCGGGCGCTCTGGTCGCAGCCGCATGCTGGCGCCGAGGCTGGGTCGTTCTGCGCAATACCGTGCGCGACACGATGCCTCACGCGGCGGCAAGCGCGGCCTGCCACCCGGCGAATCGGTCTTGTGCGGGCGCGCGCGAACTCGGCAAGGCCGTCTTCGAACGCGAGGCTGTATGACTCCCTTCGCGGTGCGTTCGGTAGGCGAGGATGAGCGAGCTGCGCTGGTCGTGCATTTTCTCGCCCTGCCGATGCGCGACCGCTGCCTTCGCTTCGGGATGTCGCTGGCGCCGACGGTGATCGCCGCGTATGTCGACCGCATCGACTTTACCCGGGACGCGGTTTTCGGCGTCTGCGACGACCGCTATGCGCTGGTCGGGGCGGCACATCTGGCTCTGGAGAACGGTGTTGTTGCCGAGCTGGCGCTCTCGGTGCTTCCTGAATACCGCGCTCGCGGCATGGGCAGCGCGCTGTTCGAGCACAGCGTTGCGCAGGCAGGCGAACGCGGGACGCAAGAGATCGTGATGCGCTGCCTCACCGGCAATACGCCCGTGGTTCGCATGGCGCGTCGCTTCGGCATGAGCATCGTCACCCTTGACGGACTGTCCGATGCGCGTCTTGCGCTCATGCCAACCAGACGAGTGGGGCCACTCGGCGTCGAACCCTTGGCCGCGGTCGCCTGCGCCGCGATCGAACGCGCGTGCGGGATGGCTAGAATATGAGCGTCGCGCGCAGCGACAGCACCCAGGCGCTGTCGTGAGCGGGCGCCAGCGCCCGGCTCGGGTGTACTGAACGTCAGGGGTGAGCAGCTAGCCTCTCATATTGTCCAGTTCCAGCAGCCTTCGACGATGGTCTCGTTGCGCGCGTCGTGGGCACTGGTAGATGCCGGGACGCTCGCGCCGACGGCAATCCCGACCTGCTCGGTGCTGGCGCTTCAGCGGATTGTTCATCGCCGCCCCGACGGCGAACGACGCGCGGATCGGCGTCACGTACGTTGAGTTGCGCATAGGCGCCAAGACCGGCGACAGGATAGGTCGCGCTGCGATTTTGGCTTAACGCGCGCGATCTTCCGATACAACGTCTCCCGCTGCCCGGCGCGCAGTTTCTCGTGCAAGCGCCCGATTTTTCCAACGGCGGACCACGTCAATCTCGCCAAGCACGGAGTCCGGCCGGGTGGAGTCCTGTGAGCGCCCGGGCACGGCGCGGAGCGAGAAAAGACCCGTCACCGCGACGTATGAAACGAGTCTGTGGGCTCGCAGGCGGGACGGGCAGCTGCGACCGACCTTGCGCGCGTGGCCACTTGAGTGCACGCCTTGCATAGCGCTTTCGGCCGACGACACAAACGATCGCAAAGGCCATACACTTGGCGGCATCAACGTTGCACACAGGTGCGCTCGATGAACGATGTACTCGCGATATGCGAGGGTTTGCCGGAGCTTCGCGTGGCCCAGGGCGATACGCTGATCGCGGAAGGTGTGCGCACCGACCGCCTCTACGTGCTCAAATCCGGCGCGTTCGAAATCGTGCGCAACGGTGTGCGCATCGTCCTGATCAACGAAGCCGGAGCCTTCCTGGGCGAAATCTCGGCGCTGCTGGGATCGTCGCCGACGGCGAACGCGGTGGCGACGGTGGAAAGCGTCGTGCTCGTCATCGATAACGCGTCGGCTGCGGTGAAGACTCGGCCCGAGATTACCTACGTGATCGCACAGCTTCTGGCGCGGCGCCTTTCGGCGGTCACCGCGTACCTCGTCGACATCAAGCGCCAGTACGCCGACACCAATACGCACCTGGCGATGATGGACCAGGTGCTCGGCGAACTGATCGCGGTCCACCCTGGCGCGATCAAGACCGGCTCGGAGCGCGGCGACGTGCCCGACTACTGAAGCGCCTTTTGCTCGACACCGGCGAGCGAAATCCAGCTCGCTTCGCGCGTAGAGAGATCGATTTCGATGCGCGCCGGAATCTCGCCGATCTGATTGCCGGCATTGAACAGCCACGTCTGGTCGAGGCGATCGACCCACGATCCACCCTTCCGGAACGGCGCCTCGTGGATGTGACCGCACAGCACCGCCGTGGGTGAGTAGCGCCGCACGAGATCGGCAAGCACCGCATCGCCGTAATGGCGCTTGCCGGTCCAGCTGAGCGCGCTCTCGGGCGGCGCGTGGTACACCCAGACCCACGCTTCGGGATGCCGCTTCGATGCGGCTTCGAGCATCCGTTCGATGTTCTCGCGCGCGTGCGGGCCGTCCCACCATGGGCAAACCGTGAACAGCGTGCCGCCGATGTCGACACTATCACCGTCCACCGCTAGCGCGTCGCTGCGCAGCACGCCGAGCCAGTCGGCGGTCATTTCGCCGACCGCGTTCCTCGCGTTGAGGTCGTGGTTTCCGGAGCACACCAGGAGGTGGCTTTGTTGCGCCACCGCGACGAAACTCGCGGAAAGTGCCGCGATCTGCACGACGCTGGGCACGGCGAGGAAAGAATCGATGTGATCGCCGGCGATGACCACCGCATCGAAACGCGACGCCGCGCCAATCACCCAGTCGTATTGCCGCAGCCTGTAATGCAGGTCGGACGTAAGCAGGATTCGCATTGCAGCGAAAGGTATCAGGAAACTTTCCTCGAATGGGCTGCTGCACTGGTACTGTGCGATCGCTCTTGTTCGGTGCAACGATCGGTCTCATCATTGCGTCGCGTGCATCCGGTCCGGTTCTGCCCGGTTACCGGGCACAGTTTTCGACCGAGCCGCCTTTTCCACCGCCCGAGACGATCATGGACAACGCTCGCAGCACCTCGAACAATCTTCTGCGCTCGTCGCGTGCGACCATGGTCGACGACGACGAAGTCGAGACGCGCGAATGGCTTGATGCGCTCGAGTCCGTCGTCCGGGTCGCTGGGCACGACCGGGCGCTGGTGTTGCTGCGATTGCTCGAAGAGCAGGCGCAACAGCTCGGGATCGTCGCCAACGTCCCGCCCTATTCCGCCTACTGCAACACGATCCCGCTGGAGCTCGAGGCACCGTACCCGGGTGATCTCGAGTTGGAAGCGCGCATTACGTCGATCGTGCGCTGGAACGCGCTGGCGATGGTGGTGCGCGCGAACCGAGCCTACGGAGAGCTCGGCGGGCACATCGGCAGCTATGCGTCCGCCGCCGAAATCTTCGAGGTCGGCTTCAACCATTTTTTCCGCGGTGACCGGGGCGATGGCGGCGACCTGGTCTATTTCCAGGCGCATTCGGCTCCCGGAGTCTATGCGCGGGCGTACCTCGAAGGCAGACTGACTGAAGCGCAGCTCGCCAACTATCGCCAGGAAGTGGGCCGCAAGGGGCTGTCATCGTATCCGCATCCGTGGCTGATGCCGGATTTCTGGCAGTTCCCGACCGGCTCGATGGGCCTGGGACCGATGAGCGCGATCTATCAGGCCCGGTTCATGCGCTATCTGCAGCATCGCGGCATCGTCGACACATCGTCTCGCCGGGTGTGGGGCGTGTTCGGTGACGGCGAAATGGACGAGCCCGAATCGATCGGCGCGCTCACACTCGCGGCCCGCGAGAACCTGGACAACCTCACCTTCGTCATCAATTGCAATCTGCAGCGGCTCGACGGCCCGGTCCGTGGCAACGGCCAGATAATTCAGGAGCTGGAATCGGTGTTCAGCGGCGCCGGCTGGAACGTCATCAAGGTGCTCTGGGGCTCGGACTGGGACCCGCTGTTCGCGCGCGACAAGACGCACAGCCTGCTGCGTGCATTCGCGGACACCTCCGACGGCGAGTATCAGACGCTGGGCGCGAACGACGGCAAGTACAACTTCGAGCATTTTTTCGGCCGCGCGCCGGAGCTTCGCGAGCTTGTCGGCGACATGACCGAGGCGCAGATCGACGCGCTCAGGCGTGGTGGTCACGATTTCCGCAAGCTGCATGCCGCATTCCGCGCGGCGACGCAGCATCAGGGACGTCCGTCGGTGATCCTCGCCAAGACCAAGAAGGGCTTCGGCATGGGTCGCGCCGGTGAATCGCGCATGACCGTCCATCAGCAGAAAAAATTCGACGACAGCGCACTAATGGAATTCCGCGACCGCTTCGCGCTTCCGTTGAGCGATGCGGACGTCGAAGCGATGAAATTCTATCGCCCGAGCGAGACCAGCCGGGAGCTCGCGTACCTGCGCGCGCGGCGGGCGGCGCTGGGCAGCGCGCTGCCGGTGCGGCGGCGACGATCGGCCACGCTTGCCATTCCCGACCTGCAAAGCTATGCCCGCTTCGCGCTGCACGCCGACGGCAAAGAGATGTCGACGACCATGGCCGGCGTACGGCTGCTCTCGACACTGCTTAAGGACAAGACACTCGGCCCGCGCATGGTTCCGATCGTCGCCGACGAGGCGCGCACCTTCGGCATGGCCAACCTGTTCCGGCAAGTCGGCATCTACAGCTCGATCGGCCAGCGCTACGAGCCCGAGGACGCCGGCTCGATGCTCTACTACCGCGAGGCGCGTGACGGGCAGCTGCTCGAGGAAGGTATCACCGAGGCCGGCGCGCTGTCTTCGTGGACTGCGGCAGCGACGTCGTACAGCGTTCACGACGAGCCGATGCTGCCGTTCTACATTTACTACTCGATGTTCGGTTTCCAGCGCGTGGGCGACCTCATCTGGGCCGCCGCCGACCAGCGCGCCCGCGGATTCCTGCTCGGCGCCACCGCGGGACGCACGACGCTGGGCGGCGAAGGGTTGCAGCACCAGGACGGAAGCAGCCACGTGGTGGCGGCAACAGTGCCGAATTGCAGGGCCTACGATCCTGCTTTCGCGAGCGAGCTGGCGGTGATCGTCGATCACGGCATGAGGCAGATGCTCGAGCGACAGGTCGACGAGTTTTACTACATCACGCTCATGAACGAGAACTACGCACAACCATCGCTGCCCCAGGGTGTCGAGCAGGACATCATCAAGGGTATGTACCGGTTCGGGACCGGGCACGCGTCCGGTGCGAAAGCCAAGGTCCGGCTGCTCGGCAGCGGAGCGATCCTGCGCGAGGTGATCGCCGCGGCCGAGCTGCTGGCGCGCGACTGGAGCATCGACAGCGAGATCTTCAGCGCGACCAGCTTTGCCGAGCTGGCGCGAGATGCGCGTGAGGTCGAGCGCTGGAACCGCCTGCATCCGGCACAAGACCCCAAGCGAAGCCATGTGCAGATGCTGCTCCCAGGCAAAGCGCCGGTGGTCGCCGCCACCGACTACGTGCGAGCGTATCCACAACTCATCGCCAGCTATGTCGATGCGCGCTTCGTCGCGCTGGGAACCGACGGCTTTGGACGAAGTGATACGCGCTCGGCGCTGCGCCAGTTCTTCGAGGTCGACAGGAACCACATCGTCGTCGCCGCGCTCGATGCGCTGGCATGCGAAGGCAGCCTTTCCAGCGTGCTAGTGGCGGCCGCGATCGAAAAGTGCGGTATCGCAGCCGATCGCGACGCACCGTGGAGCCGCTAACCTCGCTGCGCCTGGGTCGCGCCGAGACAGGCACGCAGGTCCGCGCATCCCAGTTTGTAACAGCGGTCTGCAAAGATCGCTGGTTGGCGGTTGCTCCGCCGGAGTCGGTAGTATGATCCGACGGTCATCGGCAGCGAGACATTCCCCATGGATCGGCGAAGTTTTATCGGTGGTATCGCGAGTGGTTTGCTCGCTGTCCCGCTGGCTTCGCACTCACAGCAGGAGACGCGCGTCTACCGCGTCGGTATTCTCGAGTCGACACCCGCCGCTCAGAATGCCGGGAATCTCGACGCGCTTCGCAACGGTCTGCGTGAGCTCGGCTATGCCGAAGGACGCAACCTAGTCATCGAATACCGGTCGTCGGACGGACACGCCGAGCGTTTTCCGGATCTCGCGACAGAACTGGTTCGACTCAGGGTCGATCTGATCGTGACCCGCGGTACGCCGGCCGCGCAGGCCGCCAAGAACGCAACCGCCACCATTCCGGTGGTGATGGCGACCATGGGTGATCCACGCATCGTCGTAGCCGGCTTCGCGCGGCCTGGTGGCAATGTCACGGGCGTGACGACCTTCAGCACCGAGCTGACCGGCAAGCGCATCGAACTGCTGAAGGACATGGTTCCGAATGTCTCGCGGATCGCTCTGCTGCACAACATGGGCAACCCCGCCGCGCCGCCGGAGTGGGAGGAGGCGAGAATCGCCGCGCGATCTCTGGGCGTCCAGGCCGAACTCCTCGACGTACGCAGCCAGGACGACCTGAATCGTGCATTCGAAACCGCCATCCGCCAGCAAGTCAACGCGCTGCTCGTCGGTGCCGACGGCCTGACGCAGATGCATCAGCAAACCATCCTTGCGCTTGTGTTGCGCAGTAAGCTGCCGGCAACGTATCCTTCGCGGGCTTTCGTCGAGGCCGGGGGACTCATGGCGTATGCCGTGAACTATCCCGAGCTTTATGCCCGAGTCGCGCAGTTCGTCGGACAAATTCTCAAGGGCGCCAAGCCGGGTGACCTTCCGGTGCAGCAACCCGCCAAGTTGGAGCTGGTGATCAACCTCAAGACCGCGAAGGCGCTTGGACTCACAATCCCGCAATCGGTGTTGGTGCGAGCGGACGAAGTGATCCAATGAAGACCGCCATGGCCCAGACTATCCCGCGCAACACAGCGGTGGCCCGATGAAGGTACGTTTCTGGGGAACGCGCGGATCGATCGCCTCGCCCGGCCCCGGCACCATCCGTTTCGGCGGCAATACTTCCTGCGTTGAGGTGAACACCGCGAGTGGCGGCTTGCTGGTGCTGGACTGCGGCACCGGCGCGCACCGTCTCGCCGGCCAGTTGATGACGCAAGGCAAGCAAGCGATCGACGTTCACATCCTTCTCGGTCATACGCACTGGGATCACATCCAGGGCTTTCCGTTTTTCACGCCCGCCTTCGTCAAGGGAAATTCCGCCGCGATCTATGGACCCGAAGGCAGCCGCGGTTCGCTGCATCACGTCCTGGCAGGCCAAATGGAGTTCACGTATTTTCCCGTCGAGCTGAGCCAGCTCCCCGCAGCGATCACCTATCATGATCTGACCGAAGGCATCTATACCATCGGTGGAGTGCGGGTGGCAACGCAGTTCCTCCACCACCCCGCGATGACACTGGGGTACCGGTTGGAGGCCGACGGAGTGACAGTCGTGTACCTCGTCGACCACGAGCCTTTTTCCGACATGCTCTGGCGGGCCGATGCGGAGCCCGGGTATATCGACTCGATCCTTCACGAGGGCGACCGTCGCCACGCCAAATTCATGGCGGGCGCCGATCTCGTCATCCACGACGCGCAGTACACGCCCGAGGAGTACGCGTCGAAAAAAACATGGGGACACAGCTCCTACGACTACGTGGTGAACATCGCGGCCGCGGCGGGCGTCCGGCGCGTTGCGCTCACGCACCACGATCCGGATCACGACGACGCCTTCGTCGCCGACATCGAACGCCGGGCTCGCGCCCTGGCGTCGACGCTGGGCACGAAGCTCGACGTGTTCTGCGCTTTCGAAGGGTGCGAGCTATTCCTTGCGTCGCACGCACCGATGGAACCTTTTGTCGGAGATGCGACGTCCCAGGCGTCCGTCGCCCGGCGCCAGTTTCGCATCCTCGCCGTCGACGACCAGGCGGACATGCTCACGATGCTCGTGCGAGCGCTGGAGGCAGATCAGTACGTGGTCAGCACGGCGACCAGCGGGGAGGAGGCGCTGCAGATGATCGGCCAGACGCTGCCCGACCTCGTGGTGCTGGATTACAAGATGACCGGCATCGATGGCCTGGAGGTGGTAAGACTGCTTCGCGCCAAGGCGGAGACACGGTCCCTGCCGGTGCTTATGCTCACCGGGATGACCGATGAGCCGAGCACACGCGCCGGTTTCGAGGCGGGGGTCACCGACTATGTGACCAAGCCTTTTTCGATACCGCAACTCACCTCGCGTGTGCGCGCCTGTCTCGCAAGAAGCCAGCTTGCGTGATCGCGCCTAGGCAGGTGCGATCTCGATCCGATCGAGGTAGGTCGACAACTCGCCCACCCACTTGCGCGACGCCACGGTATCGGCGACGGCGGCCGACTGCTCCAGTGCGGCGCCGATGTCGGTGATCTCCTGGAATCCCCAGCTTCCCCCGGCGCCTTTCATGCCATGGCCCAGGCTTTGCACGGTCGCGTGATCGCGTCGATCCAGCGCATCGAGCAGCGCGATGACATCCTGCCGACGATTTTGCAGGAACACGGGCACCAGGTCCGCCAACTTGGGATCCACGCGCACCGCGATCGTGTCGATCGAAGTGCTGGCCTCGAGAAATGACGTGGGCGCGACGTCGGATAGATCCCGTATCGCCTGCAGCAGCACGTCCTGCTTGATCGGCTTAGTCAAGTACGTCGTGCAGCCCGCGGCGACGAACATCTCCTGATCGCCCTTCAACGCGGACGCGGTTAACGCCATGATCGGCGTCGGGCGTCGACGGTGCGCCACCTCCCAAGCCCGTATGGTGCGGGTGGCGGTGAGACCGTCCATCACTGGCATCTGGCGGTCCATCAGGACGAGGTCGTAGTGGCCGGCGGTAAATTTCTCGCACGCGATCGCTCCATTCTCGGCGATTTCCACCCGATACGGAGTGTCCTGCAGGTACGCCAACGTGATCGTGCGGTTGTCGGTCGAGTCTTCGACCAAAAGGATTTGCAGCGCAGGCAGCGCGGGTGCGAGTCCCGCGCCGACTGCAACGGCAGTCCGCCGCGCCGCCAGCTGGCGGACCTCGAACGGCACGGCGAACGAAAAAACGCTGCCCTTGCCCACCCCGCTTTCGACCCGGATGCATCCTCCCATCAGTTCCACCAGACGCTTCGAAATCGTGAGACCGAGCCCGGAACCTCCATACCTGCGCGTGGTGGATGAATCGGCCTGAGTGAACCGCTCGAACACCGCGCCCAGCTTGTCGTCGGGGATGCCGATGCCGGTGTCGGAGATGGTGAAGCGCAAAGTGGCGTGTATGCCGGCGCCCGCCTCCGGCGAAACGCGCAATGCGACCTCGCCGGATTCAGTGAACTTGATCGCATTGCCGAGCAGGTTCAGCAATACCTGGCGCAAACGTGTGGGGTCGCCCACCAGATCGACGGGCACGGCGGGCGCGACGTCGCACACCAGCGCGAGCCCTTTTTCCTGCGCCCTGATCGCGACCATCTCCTTGACCTTCTCCAGAAGATCGCTCAACGAGAACGCGGTTCGTTCGAGCTCGAGCTGCGACGCCTCGACCTTGGAGAGGTCGAGAATATCGTTGACCAGATGCAGCAGGTTGTCGCCGGCGCGCCGAAAGATCTGCACATACTTGTCCTGCTCGGGCGACAGAGGCGTCTTCGCAAGCAGGTCGGCGATACCGATGATCGCGTTCATCGGCGTACGGATTTCGTGGCTCATACTCGCCAGAAAATCCGATTTGGTCTGGCTCGCGCTCTCGGCGACGGCCTTGGCCTGCTGCAACTCGACCTCCACGCGCTTGCGCTCGGTGACGTCGCGCGCTGCAGCGAATACGCCCTGCAGCGTGCGGTCGCGGTCATAAAAGGTGGTCGCGTTATATGAAACGACCGTCTGCTTGCCGTCCCGCGCGCACGCGGTGAGCTCGTAGTCGGTGACCTTCTTTTCGCTCAGCACGCGCTTGATCCCCGCCTCCGCACGGCCCGGATCGGTGAAATAGTTCTTGAACGGCGCGCCGATCAGTTCGTCGCGGGTACACCCCGTGAGCGCTTCCATCTGCTTGTTGACGTCGGTGATGATGCCCGATGGATCGGTGGTCATCAGCGCGTCGATGTTGGACTCGATCAGCGAGCGAGTATAGAACTGCTGGTCGCGCAGGCGCTGGTCGAGCTTCTTTTGCTCGGCCTCGACCAGCTTGCGCGCGGTGTTGTCGGTGCCGATCAAGAGATAGCCGATGATGGCGTCCTGGGCATCACGCAGCGCCGTGACCGACACCACCGCAGGGAAACGGCTCCCGTCCTTGCGGATGTAGGTCAGCTCGTAGATGTCCTCGATCCCGCGCGAGGCCTTGAACACCAACGCCTCGAAGCCGGGCGTGATGGTCGTCGCGAGCTCAACGCTCAATGCCTCGGCACGTGCGACGACCTCCTGCGGATCCGAAATGTCCGCGGGCGTAATCTTGTTCATGACCTCGGCTGCGGTGTACCCGAGCATCCGCTCTGCACCGACGTTGAAGATCTGGATCACGCCTCTGGCATCGGTGGCGATACAGGAAAAATTGGCGCTGTTGAAGATCGCGCGCTGCAAAGCGCCCGCCTTGAGCAGCACTTCCTCTGCGCGAGTCACCACGATTCCGTCTACGACCACGGCTGACCTCTGTGTTTGGATTTCCGCGCTGTTCCCGGGCATGCGAGCGCCTGCGCAGACAGCGATGGTGCAAGCTTGCCTCGCTGGCGCTGCCGCGGTCGGTGCGATAGCACACCGATGTCGAGATAACGGCCGAATCTCGTCTGGGCGTAGAATCGACGTAACGATTGTCATCGAGGGGGAGTCGGTGACGAACCGCAGGACGTTCCTTGCCGGGATTGCGAGTAGTCTTCTGGCGCTCGCGCTCGGCGCCATTGCACAGCCGGCGAGAATTCCGCGCATCGGCTTCCTGCGCACGGACCGCCCTCCCCAGTCGTACATCGACGCCTTCGAGCAGGGACTTCGAGAGCGCGGCTACAAGCCGGGCTCGACCATCCTGATCGAATACCGCTTCGCCGACGGCACGACTGCCGAAACGCTTCGGCTTGCCCGCGAAATCGTCGACTTGAAAGTCGATGTGATCGTCGCCGGCGGCGGCCGCGCTACCCAGGCGGCGCAGCGCGTGACGACCTCGATACCGATTGCCATGACGTCCGCCAGCGACCCCGTTGGAACGGGCTTGGTCGCCAGTCTTGCCCATCCGGGCGGAAACACGACTGGAACCAGCATCGTGAGCTGGGAATTGCTTGCAAAGCGCCTCGAGTTGCTGCGCCAGGTCCTGCCCAACGTCTCGCGAGTCGCGGTCCTGATCAACCGATTCAACCCGGCGCCAGCGAACGGCTGGAACGATGCGCTTGCCGCGGCCGGGAGGTTGGGCATCACCCTTCAGCGCATCGACGTGGAGGGACCCGCTGACTTCGAAGAGGCGTTTGCCACCATGAGCAAGGGGCGTGCCGAGGCGATGATCGTCGTACAGAGCACCATCTTCGAAACTTCGCCGTACCGGATCCAGCAACTCGCGGCGACCAGCAGAATGCCCGCGATCTACGGGCTGCGGACAAGCACCGACGCGGGTGGGCTCATGTCGTACGGACCGAGCGTTCGCGATCTGTACGCTTACGCAGCGGTCTTCGTCGACAAGTTTCTCAAGGGTGCCAAGCCTGCCGACATGCCCGTAGAGCAGCCTACGAAGTTTGAGCTGGTCATCAACCTGAAAACCGCGAAAGCGCTGGGCCTGGCCATTCCTCAGTCTCTGTTGCTGCGCGCGGATGACATCATCGAGTGACGTTTCGCCGCCTAAGGATTGCCCAGGTAATCGCGCTTGCCGATCTCGATGCCATTGTGGCGGAGGATGTTGTACGTCGTCGTGACGTGAAAATAGAAATTGGGTGTTGCATGGCCTAGCAGGAATTGCATGCCCTTGTAGCGCGTCTCCTTGTCGCCACGCTTAATCACGATTTCCTTGTCTTCGGTGCCGTCGATCTGCGCCGGCTTGATGGTCTGGATGAAGGCGATGGTCTTCTCGATCCGCGCCTTCAGGTCCCCCAGCGTCTTTTCATTGTCCTCGAACACGGGAATGTCGATCCCGGAGAGGCGCGCCACCACGCCCTTGGCTGTGTCGCATGCGATCTGCACCTGCGTAGTCATCGGCAGCATATCCGGGAACAAGCGAAAGTTGGGCAGCGTCGCGGGGTCGATCTTCCTGGCGTCGACATGCGCCTGCGCCTTGTCGATGATCTTGGACAGATTGCCGAGGATATTGACGAAGCGCGGCACGCTCGCCTGGTACATGGAAATAGTCATGGAAAATCCCTGAAGTGATACTCATGTGGAGCGGGATTCGCATTCTACCCGCAGCAGCACGATCGGTCTTCCTCCCGTCACAGGTGTCCGCAGGGTCCGACCGAAGATTGCATGACCGATCGCGAAACAAATGAAACAAAAACGCCGTCTCCCCGAAGTTTGCCTGTGCCTCTCCCCCGATAACCTGCGTTGCATCCGCGCGCACCATCGGGTCCGGGCGGGTTGGAATAATCAACCACGGGGAGAATCTCCATGCTCAAGCGTTTCATCGTCTTCGTCTACGGACTTGGCTGCTATGGCCTGTTTCTCGCGACATTTCTCTACGCAATCGGCTTTGTTGCCAACGTCTTCGTCCCGCGCTCGATCGATTCGCCAGGCGACGGCGATCTTGTGGCCAGCGTGGCCGTCGACCTAGCGCTCCTGACTCTGTTCGCGCTTCAGCATAGCGGGATGGCGCGCCAGGGATTCAAGCGCTGGCTCACGCGCGTCGTTCCCGAGCCCGCGGAGCGCAGCACTTACGTCCTCGCTTCGAGTGTTGCGCTGATCGCCTTGTTCGCCTTCTGGCGCCCCCTTGGGGGGGCGGTCTGGACGGTGCAGAACCCGGTCCTGGTCGCGACGCTCTACGGACTGTGCATTTTCGGCTGGCTCCTGGTGCTGGCCTCGACGTTCCTCATCAACCACTTCGATCTTTTCGGGCTGCGCCAGGTGTGGCTGTACCTTGTCGGTGCCGAGTACCGTCCGATCGGGTTCCGCACTCCGGGACCGTATCGCCTGGTCCGTCATCCGCTGTACGTCGGCTGGCTGTTCGCGTTCTGGTCGACGCCGACGATGACCGTAACGCACCTGCTGTTTGCCATCGTCACCACGCTCTACATACTCTTCGCGATCCGCCTGGAAGAACGCGACCTCGTCGCCACGCTGGGCGATGCGTACCGCAACTATCGGGAGCGCGTCCCGATGCTCATTCCGTTCTTGAGCCCAAGCCGTGACCAGAGCCCGCCGTACCATCGGATGCCGAGGACCGATGAAAGGCAGCCGGGGTCGTCGGCGAGCGGCTATCGCGGATTGTAAGGAGCTGGTTATGCCCGGGCGGTGGCCAGTTTGGCCGTCCCCCGGGTCCATGCGCGCGCGCTGAGCCAGCGATTGAGTCCGCTCGCCGGCTTACGCGCGGCGCGCTCGGCGGCCAACGTTCGCGCAAGACGGCTCTGATGGCCACGCAACGCGGCCTCGATCAGCGTCAAGTGAATGAGGTCGCACTGGGCCACGCTCCCGCCGCATCGATCGGCCATCGCCCGCACCGTGCAAATCGATTCGACGGCGGCATCGTATCGGCCACGACAGAACGCTATAATGGCTGCGACCAGTGCCTCTGCCAGCGAGAGCTCATCCTTCCCGCTGCGGGAGCGCAACATCGTGTCCGCCTTCAGCCGCGCCGCGAGTTGCCGCGCGCGCCCGTGCTGCCTCGACGCTGCCATCGCCATCACGGCGTGCACGAGGTCGAAGGCCCGGCTGCCAAACGTGCGCTGTTGAATCCATCGCGCCGTCACATCGCGCCACCTCCACTGCGATCCGGCGCCCAGTAGCTGGAGTCGCCAGAGCAGCGCGGACGCATCGACCAGGCTGTTATTGCCAGCGCCGAGTTGCGGCGCGATCAGATCGTCGTAGGTCGACAAAGCCTCGTTCGCCGCGCCGGCGTCGAACTGGAACAGCGCAAGGTGCCACGCGATGTGGACGCGAAAGCCCGCGTTGCCAGCCCAGATCGGCTGCGTCGCGCGCAGCCACGCAATCCCGCGGTCCGGCGTACCGGTCATCTCGAGGACATGCGCGATGACGTGGATTGCGGCGGAGTTGTCCGGAATGAATTCGAGCGACTTGCGCGCGACCGTCAACGCATCGCGATAGTTGCCGGTCTCCTCGAGCCCGAACGCGTGCATGCCGAGCACGAACCCGTACTCGCGGTCGCTCGCGTCCCAGTGCGTGAGCACGCTGGCGACGCGGTCGCGCAGCATGTCGCGCCGGCCGAGCCGAAAATCCAGCGCATGCGCGACCAGGAGTGCCAGCCGGTCGCGGGGGTGATCGCGAAGCAGTTCTCCGTACGCCTGGGACGCGCCCACAACGTCGCCGTCGAGCCAGCGGCGTGCCGCGTGGCCATGCCTGCGCTCACGCTCGCTCGCGTCGGTGTCGGCTTCGATCGCCGCGACCGATGCAGCCAGCGCGCCGGAAGCCGTGTCGGCGCCGCGCAGGATCAGCGCTCCCGCCAGAAGGCAGTGGCCGAGGGTAAACTTCGGGTTGCGCCCAAGGGCGCCCTCGATTATGGGCAACGCGTTTCCGTCAGCGCGGAACATGCTCGCAAGCGCCTGCTCGAAACCTTCAAGCAAGTGGCGGGTTTCGGTCGACGTGACCAGCCCGGCATAGTCGGGTAAGGTGACCATGGCGCGATTCTATGGCGCGCTCGCAGCAGCACCATTTCATCGGACGAGCGTTTTGTTTCTTGTGTTTCGCGCGTCGGCGAAGAAGACGCCCGACCAAGTTGCGCCACGTCGTTTCAGTCGCTCGAAGTACTCACCAACGGATGTCCCATGGCCACCGATACACCCGCGTCTCGCCGCAAGACACATCTTGATGCGCTGCTCCTCGCACTGCCTGGAGTCAGCGCGAGAACGATCAATGGCCACGATGCCTATTTCGTCAGCGACAAGATGTTCGCGTGCATCAGCGGCAGCGGCGTGGGGTTGCGCCTGCCGGTCGCCGCGGCGACGGAACTTCAGTTCTCGAGAGACAACGTCGTCGCCTTTCAGCCGGGCGGGATCGCGAGCACGCGGGAATGGATCCAGATCGACCGCCTCGACCCGGCGGACTACGAAAAGGACCTCGCCCTGTTCCAGGCGTCGATAGACTTCGTCAAAGGCGGCAGGTAGTCGCTGATCCGGGACCTCGGCGGGCTCGCGTCAGCCGCGCTGCATCACGAAAGGCGTTCATTCGCGCTTGGCATCGAGCACTTTCTGGCAGCGCTCTACGAGCCGTGGCGCTTCCACGTGCTCGGCCCACGCCGCAAAGGCCGGTGTGGGACCACGCCAGCGCAGCGTGTCGACGTTGCGAAACAGCTTCGCGCCTGAGTCGAGCGTCGCCAGCTTCTTGAACAGCAGCGCCTGATCGCGCTGCTCGCCCAGCACGCTCGCCGGAAAAGATTCGATCGGGCCGTACCGGTTGAGCATGCGCGCGGCTGAGACTGCGCCGATGCCTGCGATACCGGGATATCCGTCCGCGGCGTCGCCCACGAGCGCCAGATAGTCGGGGATCAATGCTGGAACGACGCCGTACTTGGCGCGCACGGCCTCGGCGTCGAGCATCTTGTTGGCGCGACGATCCATTTGCACGACGCGATCGCCTTGCACGCATTGCGCGAGATCTTTGTCCACGGTCCAGATGCAGACCTTGTCGACCCGGCGCGATCGCGACGCAATGCGCGCCGCCGACGCCAACGCGTCGTCGGCCTCCAGCTCGACCATCGGCCAGGCCACCACGCCCATGGCGGAGAGTGCGTCTTCGAGCGGATGGAACTGCGCCCACAGCGCCGGTTCGATGCCCTCGCCGGTCTTGTAACCTGCCCAGAGGTCGTTGCGAAACGATTCGATGACGTGATCGGTGGCCACGCCGACATGCGTAGCGCCCTTCTCGAGCATCTGCACGATGGTCTGCAGGACACCGACCACGCCCCCATACGGACGGTCTTTGCCCTTGGTGAAGCGACGCAGCCCGTAAAAGTGACGGAATAGCTCGTAGGTGCCGTCGACGAGATGGATGACCATGTGGAATATCCGAAGCCGCGCTCAGCGCGCGGAGGCGTCACCGGTACAACCGTTGAGGAACAAATCCACGACCTTGCGCGGCCAGTCGTCGATTTCCCGCGTGCTCATCGGCGCCCCCAGCCCCATGGCGCGACGCTGCGGCAGCGCGATCACCATCTGCAGGAACTGCTGCGCGGCGAACACGGGGTCGTCGCAATTCAAGGACCCCGCCAGGTTCGCGTGCTCGATGACGCCGGCGATCAGGCGGATCGCTTCCTCGGCCGCGCCCTCGCGGGCGAGCACCGCCGCGAGCTCGGGGAAGCGCGCCGACTCGGCAACGATCAATCGATGCAGCGAGATGGCTTGCGGCGAGAGGGCGCCACGCAGGATGAGCGTCGCGAGTCGCTCCAACACCGCCTCGAGGTCGGCGCCTTCGATCAGTGCGATGCTGGCCGGGGGTCGCAGCCGCTCGATGATGCGGTGGACGACCGCGGCGAACAGTGTCGGCTTGTCCTCGAAGCGGTGGTAGAACGTGCGCTTGGAGATGCGCACACGCTGCGCGACGGCTTCGATGCTGGTGGCACCGAAGCCGTGGGCGAGAAACAATTCTGTCGCCGCGTCGAGGATCAAGTCGCCAAGTTGCTCGGACGCCTCGCGCGACGGGCGCCCTCCCCGGCGCACCTTTGGCATGTTCGACTCAGTCCACCGCCGATTCCGCCTCCCGAGGGAGGCGGCGGAGCTCAGTCAAGCGTGTGACTCCGCCTGGGCTTAACCGTGCTCACGGTCGTAGTAGGCTACGGGGGTTGCCGTACGCTGGCGATAGTAGCTGTTGCTCACCGGCGGGTAGTACGTCGGCGGGGGTGCGTAATAGCCTTGCGACGACGGCACGTAGGTCGGTGCGGGCTGCGCGTTGTTGTAGTACTGCGGCGCGGGTTGCGCGTAGTAGTCGGAGGGCACCGAGGGAGCGTACTGCGGCTGGTTGTATCCCTGCTGGTTGTATCCCTGCGGTGGGTAGTACTGTTGCGGCGGGTTGTAACCCTGCGGTGCGTATTGTTGCGGCGCGTACTGTTGAGGCGCGTAGTACTGCTGCGGCGCATAGTATGGTGGCGGGACGTACGCGGATGCCGCCACCGCATTGCCGATGGCCACGAATGGCGACGCGACCAGTGCGGCTGCGGTACCGACCACCGCCGCCGCGGCTGCGGCAGGCCACCAGACGCCGCCACGCCAGTATCCACCGCCGCCGTGCCAATAGGCGCCGTGATATCCCCCGTGGTACGCGGGTGCATGGTACGAAGCGCCGTGCGACCAGTGCGGTCCGGCAGCGAGCGCGGACGACAGCGGAGCAAGCGCGAGCGCGCCAGCGATCAGGCTGGCGGATACGGCGCGAGAATGGGTCATTGCGGCTCCTAAAATGCGGACACGGGTGCCCGCGTGAAGCTAAGGTAGCAGCGTTCCCATGGAAACGCAACGCCTCCGTTGCGTTTCGTTACAAATGCCTCAGCCCGGCGGGGATTTCTCCCGGGTCGGCAACGCCTTCAGCAGCGGCCCGATGATATCCATCGGAAGCGGAAAGACGATCGTGGTGTTCTTGTCCGCGCCGATCACGGTCAGCGTCTCGAGATAGCGCAGCTGGATGGCCTGAGGCTCCTGCGCCAGCACCTTCGCTGCCTGGTACAGCTTCTCGGACGCCTGGAGCTCGCCTTCGGCGTGGATGACTTTTGCACGGCGCTCGCGCTCGGCTTCCGCCTGCCGCGCGATGGCCCGGATCATCGATTCGGTCAGGTCGACCTGCTTCATCTCGACGTTGGAAACCTTTATTCCCCACGAGTTGGTCTGCGCGTCGAGCGCCTGCTGGATGTCGAGGTTGAGCTTCTCCCGACCCGCCAGCATGTCGTCGAGCTCGTGCTTTCCCAGAACTGATCGCAACGTCGTCTGCGCCAGCTGGCTCGTCGCATTGAGATAGTTTTCGACCTGGATGATCGCTTTCTCGGCGTCGATGACACGCAGGTAGACGACCGCGCTGACCTTGACCGAAACGTTGTCCCGAGAGATGACGTCCTGCGTAGGCACCTCGAACACGATCGTGCGCAGATCCACCTTCACCATCTGCTGGATCCAGGGCACGAGGATCACTAGTCCCGGACCTTTCACCCGCCAGAAGCGGCCGAGCTGGAAAACCACGCCGCGCTGGTACTCGCGCAGGATGCGCAGCGACGACGCCAGCAGCATGAGCAGCAGCAGAAGGAAGATCAGCGGAGTGGCAAGCAGCATTTCATTCTCCTTCCGCCGCAGCGACACGCGGCACGAGACCGTCTACATCGACGACGTGAATCCGCTGTCCGCGCGTCAGTTGACCCGCGGTGCGAACCTTCCAGATCTCGCCACGAATATTGGCCCACCCCGATTGGCCTGATGTCTCCAGCATCTCGCCCTCGGCGCCCACCAGCGTCATCACGCCCGCCGCGTTCGGCACCGTGCGCGATCGCAGCGCCGCGCGCATGAGAATGCCCAGGAACAACAGCATCAGCGCCGCGAGGAAGCCGATGATCGGCCACGCGATCTCAAGGTTGCCGACACCCATGTCCATGAGGATCAGCACGCCCGCAATCGCTGCAATCGCACCGCCGAAGCCCAGTGCACCGTAGGTGGGTGTAAACGCTTCGGCGATGATAAAACCGGTGCCGATGAGGAGCAGTGCAACGGCGTAGCTCATGGTATGCATGTCAATGCGCGCACCTTTCGACAGCATACGCCGGGATGGGTGCTTTGCGGTGCCGTATCGCACTCAGAAAAGCAACGTTTTGATTATTACGCGGCGGGAAGGGTCGACGCGAATCTCATGACGCACACCAGGCGGACCCGGAAGACCAGCGTCCGATTCTCTGGTGACCATTGTCTTGTACGGGCCGACGCTCGTCTGTTGAAGCGGTTTTGCGCACGCGCGAATTCTCGCCTGCTGCTCGCCCGTGCACTGGACCTCGAGGACGGTGGTGTTGATGGCGATCGAAACGCTCGCCGCACGTCCCGCCGCGGAACAGGCCGTCAATACCAGCGCGATAGGCAGCCGCCAAAACACTGTTTATCCCCCGCGCCAAGTATCCCACGAAGCGCTGACGACGGCATGCACCGCGACAGCAATATCGAGCAACCTCGCGTGGGTTCGACACACGATTCGGTACGCGGTGTCGTTACATCGAATGACCGCGTCGAACATGCGAGCTGCAATGTGACCAGCCGGTGCGAAGAGTCGCTAGGCCCGATAAGCGATCACCTCGACCTCGATCTTGGCATCAACCATCAGCTTGGCCTGGGTCGTCGATCGCGCCGGCTTGTTGTCGGGGAAGCATTCGGCATAGACGCGGTTGAACGTCCAGAAGTCGCGCGCGTCGTCGAGCCACACCGTGACTTTGACAACGTCCTTCAGCGAGCATCCGGCTAGGGCGAGCGCCTTCTCGACGTTCTTCATCGTTTGTCGAGTCTGGGCTTCGATGCCGCCCGCGACGATCTCGCCGTTCTCGCCCATCGCCACCTGACCCGACACGAAAACGAACGGTCCGGCCTTGACCGCAGCCGAGAATGGCAATGCCTGCCCACCCGCGCCGGCGCGCGGTGCCCCCAAAAACTCAACGCTCATTCGATCCTCCATGCTTTCGTTCGCCAGTCCCGCGGAGCATCTCTGGAACCCGCTCAAGCTGAAACTAAATTACAGCTTACCCGTTCGCGACGTCTAAGGCCACAGCGAGCGCGCTTCGCCGAGCACCCGCAATCCCGCTTGACATCGATGGAAACCAACACAGCCGGGAAGCTTGACGTCGATCGGCAAAAGCGTAGACTCAGCCATGCCTGTAATTTAATTACAACGCATCGCCGCCCATCCGACAAACGCCACGCCAGCGTGCCGTCGTTCAGAGCGCGCAGCGGGCGCCAAGCCCACGCCGTCAAGGAGGAACCATGTTTCGCACTGCCTGCTACCATCGGCTACCGTCGCAATGCGCTCGTTCGATCTCGTCGCTTCGCCTCGCGCTCGCAGTCCTTGTGATGACCGCCGCGATGAGCGTGCCTTTGACGAATGGCACCGCGCACGCGGCGCCGGTCAAAGGTGGCGCGGCCAATATCGCGATGATCGGCGAGCCGCAGACGCTCGATCCCATGGCGTCGACGGCAGACCTCGTCGGCATCATCACGCAACATATCTACGAACTGCTGTACACGTTCGATGCCAACTGGAACGTGACTCCGATGCTGGCGGAAAGCATGCCGGCGATTTCGAAGGACGGCCTCGTCTACACGATAGCGCTGCGCAAGGGCGTCAAGTTTCATAACGGCAAGGAGATGACGTCCGACGACGTCGTGGCGTCGCTGAAGCGGTGGATGGACACCGCGCCGCGGGGCAAGGCGGTGGCGAAGGAAATCAAGAGCCTCGAGGCGAAAGGCCCCAACGCGATCGTCATCACGCTTAATCGTCCTTATGCGCCGCTGCTCGCGCATCTGGCGCTGCCGAACGGTTTCGCGGCGATCATGCCGAAGGAGACCATCGCCACGCCGCTCGTCGAGTACGTCGGCACAGGTCCTTACAAGTTCAAGGAACGCAAACCGGACCAATACGTGCAATTGGTCCGCTACGACGGTTACAGCGCACGCAGCGAACCTGCGAGCGGTTATGCCGGCAAGCGTGAAGCCTGGATCGACGAGCTGCGCTTCATTCCCGTTCCCAACGCCAACACGCGCGTCGAGGGATCGTTGTCGGGGCAGTACCAGTTCGCTGATCTGCTGCCTGTCGAATCGTATTCGCGGATCGAAAACGCGCCCAATGTGAAGCCCGTGCTGACGTCCCCTTTCGGGTTTCCATATCTCGTGCTGAACACCAAGCAAGGGCCGCTCGCGAACGTCGCGCTGCGCCAGGCCGTGGAAGCGGCGCTCAACAATGCCGACATGATGGGTGCCGGATTCGGAGACCCCAAGTTCTACACGACCGAAGCCAGCCACTACGCGAAGAACACACCCTTCTATTCGACCGCCGGCACCGAGAACTACGGCAAGGGTGACGCCAAGAAGGCGGCCGCACTGGTCGCGAGCGGCAAGTACGATGGCACCCCGATCAGGATTCTCACCAGCCAGCAGTACGACTTCCACTACCGTATGGCACTGGTGATGGCGGAAAATCTCAAGGCCGCCGGATTCAAGGTCGACATGAACGTGGTCGACTGGTCGACGCTGATCCAGCGTCGCAACGATCCCGCGCTATGGGACATCTACATCACGCACTCCGCGGTCCTGCCCGACCCGACGCTGACGCCACCGCAACTCGGCGACGGCGCGCCCGGTTGGTGGAGCTCGCCGGCGAAGGATGCGTCGCTCGCAGCGCTCAACGCCGAAGCCGACCCGAAAAAGCGCGGCGCGTTATGGGGCAACGTGCAATCGGTCGTGTTCACCGAAGTGCCCTACATTCGCGTCGGCTATTTCAACAGCGTTACCGCGCGCTCGCCGAAGCTCGAAGGCTACGTGCCGATGCCATGGCCGTTCTTCTGGAACACGTGGCTGGTCAAATGAGCCGTGCGCGCAGACTGATCGTGTGACGTGCAGCCGCACGGCATGACGCGGTATCTCGCGTCGCGTTTCGCCGGCATGGCGATCGTGATGCTGCTGGTGGCGACGATCGTGTTCTTCATCACGCGGCTCGCGCCCGGCGACCCGGCGGCGGTGATGCTCGGTGAGCAGGCGACCGCCGCCGACATCGCCAAACTGCGCGCTTCCTACGGCCTCGACAAGCCGCTGCCGCTGCAGTTCGTCTACTGGCTAGGCGAACTCGGTCGCGGCAATCTCGGCCAGTCGATTTTCCTGCAACGGCCGGTGACGCAGGCGCTGGCCGAACGCGCGGAGCCGACATTTTTCCTGACGCTGTTCTCGATCCTGATCGCCACGCTGATCGGTGTTCCCTGCGGCATCATCGCGGCGGTATGGCGCGGCAAGCCGGTCGACCAGTTCTTCTCGGGCTTCGCCATGCTCGGCGCGAGCATACCGAGCTTCTGGTTCGGACTGATCCTCATGCAGATTTTCGCGGTTGCGCTCGGCTGGTTCCCGGTGGCGGGCTACGGCGATCCGGGCGTGCCGCTGAGCGATCGCCTGCATCATTTGGTGCTTCCATCGATCGTGCTCGGCGTGGTCAATTCGGCGCTGATCCTTCGTTTCACCCGCGCCAGCATGCTCGATGTCCTCGGCGAGGATCACATTCGCACCGCGCGCGCCAAAGGGCTGCCCGAAGCCAGCGTGATTCTCCATCACGCGCTGCGCAACGCATTGATTCCCGTGATCACGGTGCTCGGCCTCACGTTCGCGCTGCTGATCGGCGGCGCGATCGTTACCGAAACGGTGTTTGGTTTGCCCGGCGTCGGCAACCTCGTCGTCTCGGCGGTGCTGCGCCGTGACTATCCGGTCATCCAGGGTGCGCTACTCGTCATCGCCGGACTCTACGTCCTCATCAATCTGCTGATCGACCTGCTGTATCTCGCCGTCGATCCGCGGGTAAAGTATTGAGCGGCCAGGCTTCGTCATGAGCACCGCGGTCACCCGCCTTCCTGCCGTGTCCTCGCGCAGCCCGACCTTGCTCCTCCTGGGCAAACTGTTCCGTCGCCGGCTGGTGCTGGTCGGCGCGGTGATCCTGGGGGTCGTTGCGTCGCTGGCTATCTTCGCGCCCTGGATCACGCCCTACGACCCGATGGCACTGAAAATCCTGGACCGATTGCAAAGTCCGCGGGCAACGCACTGGTTCGGCACCGACGAGCTCGGTCGCGACGTGTTCTCGCGCGTGGTCTTCGGCGCGCGCTATTCGTTGATGATCGGTGCGTCGGTGGTGCTGATCTCGGTGACCGCCGGCGTGCTCCTGGGCCTCGTCGCCGGATTTTTCCGCCGTCTCGACGGGCCCATCATGCGCTTCGTCGACGCGATGATGTCTTTCCCCGACATCCTGTTGGCGATCGCGCTGGTCGCGGTGCTGGGCGCGTCGATGACCAACGTGATCCTCGCGCTTTCCATCGTCTACACTCCGCGCGTCGCGCGCGTGGTGCGCGCGTCGACGCTGGTCGTTCGCGAGCTGCTGTTCATCGAGGCGGCGCGTGCCCTGGGTATCTCGACGTGGCGAATCCTGTTCATCCACATCCTGAACAACATCGCGTCGCCGATCCTGGTCCAGGCGACGTTCATTTTCGCGTACGCCGTGCTCGCCGAGGCCGGGCTTTCGTTTCTCGGCGTGGGCGTGCCGCCGGCGTTGCCGACATGGGGCACGATGATCGCGAGCAGCCAGCAGTTCGCGCACCAGGCGATATGGCTCGTCGTGTTTCCCGGCGTCGCGATCGTACTTTCGGCGCTGTCGCTGCAGATGGTCGGCGACGGCTTTCGCGACCTGCTCGACCCGAAGCTTCGGAAGGCGCTGTGATCGTGGGCCCCTCGCCAGCGTGCACGGCCGGTCCGCTGCTCGAGGTCAGGCATCTCCAGACGCATTTCTTCACCGATGCCGGCGTGGTCAAGGCGGTGGAGGATGTCTCGTTCACGCTGGACAGCGGCGAAACGCTCGCCGTCGTTGGCGAATCAGGCTCCGGCAAATCGGTCACGAGCCTCTCGATCATGGGCTTGATTCCGAATCCCCCGGGGCGCATCGTCGGCGGTGAGATTCTGTTCCGCACCCGCGAAGGCACGACGATCGATCTCGCCAAGCAGCCGGCCAGGGCGCTGCGCAAGCTGCGCGGCCGCGACATCGCGATGATCTTCCAGGAGCCGATGACGAGCCTGGATCCCGTGTTCAGCATCGGCGATCAGATCGCGGAAACGGCAACGCTGCATCTGGGCATGAATCGCGCCGAATCGAGGAAGCGCGCGCTGGAGATGCTCGAGCTCGTGGAAATCCCCGCCGCGAAACAACGTCTCGACGAATACCCGCACCAATTGTCTGGCGGGATGCGGCAGCGGGTGATGATCGCGCTCGCGCTGGCATGCAATCCTTCGCTGCTGATCGCCGACGAGCCGACCACCGCGCTCGACGTCACCATCCAGGCGCAAATCCTTTCGCTGCTCGACAGGCTGCGTCGCGACATCGGCATGGGCGTGCTGTTCGTCACGCACAACCTTGGCGTCGTCGCCGAGATCGCCGATCGCGTCGTCGTCATGTACAGCGGGCGCGTGGTCGAAGAAGGCGACGTCCGTCCGCTGTTCAGACGTCCGCGGCATCCCTACACACGCGGATTGCTGGAGTGCCTGCCGCGGCGCGCCCTCGACGACCAGTCCATGACGGCACGGACGGGCAGGCGCCTGAGGGCGATTCCCGGTCAGGTCGCAAGTCCGCTCGATCCGCTCCCCGGCTGCGCGTTCGCGCCGCGCTGTGCGCTGGTGTTGCCCCAGTGCTCGGCCGCGATGCCCTCCCTCGCCGAAGTCCCCGCGGGCCAGCGCTCCCGCTGCATCCGCTGGAGCACGCTTTGAGCGCATCCGCGAACGGTCCCCAGTCTGCGAGTGCACCCATGCTCGCGGTGCGCAACCTGAAGAAGTACTTCGGGCAGCACGAGCGCCCGGTGCGCGCCGTCGACGACGTCAGCTTCGAAATCGCGAAAGGCGAGGTGCTCGGCTTGGTCGGCGAATCGGGTTCGGGCAAGAGCACGATCGGGCGCGCACTGTTGAAGCTGATCGAGCCGAGCGCCGGCGAGCTATGGTTCGAGGGCGCCGATCTCGCGCCGTTGTCCTCGCGCGCCATGCGTCCCTATCGGCGCCGCCTGCAGATCATCTTCCAGGATCCGTACGCGAGCCTGAATCCGCGCCAGCGAGTCGGGGATACTCTGAGCGAGGCGATGGCCACGCACGACCTGCATCGCGGTAGCGCCCGCGCCGCGCGCATCGCCGAGCTGTTGTCGCTGGTCGGGCTCGCACCCGAGCACGCGCAGCGATTTCCGCACGAATTCTCCGGCGGCCAGCGGCAACGCATCGGGATTGCCCGCGCGCTTGCGGTCGAGCCGCAGTTCATCGTCGCCGATGAGCCGGTATCCGCGCTCGACGTTTCCATCCAGGCGCAGGTCATCAATCTGCTCTCCGACCTGCGCGAGCGCTTCGCGCTGACCATGCTGTTCATCTCGCACGACCTCGACGTCGTCGAATACCTGTGTGATCGGATCGTCGTGCTCTATCTCGGCAAGGTGATGGAAGTCGCGCCCGCGAAGGAGCTCTACATTACGCCGAGGCATCCCTACACCGAAGCGCTGCTCGAAGCCTCGCCGCGGCCGGACCCGGAAGCGCGTCGTGGCCGGCGTCTGCTCGTGGGGGATATCCCGAGTCCCGTCGATCCGCCGTCCGGCTGCGTCTTCCGTACCCGCTGTCCGTACGCATTGGACGCGTGCGCTGCGGCGGTCCCGGCATTGCGCGAAGTGTCACCAGGACGTTTCAAGGCCTGCATCCGCGACGACATACTATGAAGAACATGCTAAACCTCGACGCGATCCTTGCCGAGACGCTTGACGCCGCGACCAAGGGCTATCCACCTAGCAGTCCTCCCCTGCCGATCTCCGCCATCGGCGCGCAGCGCTGGAGCCTGTTCGCCGGCGAACTCCCGCTGCCGCAAGCGGTGATCCGCGACTCGGCACTCGCGCACAATCATGCCTGGATGCGCGATTTCACCACCTCTACGGGCGTGCTCCTGGCGCCGCACGGAAAGACGACGATGGCGCCGCAGATCTTCGCACAGCAGCTCGCTGCGGGCGCGTGGGGCATCACCGTCGCCAACGTGCAGCAGCTCGGCATCTGCGTACGCTTCGGCGTGCGTCGCATCATCATGGCCAATCAGCTGATCGGTCATGCCGAGGTGGGTGCCGTACTGCAGCTGCAGGAAGCGCATCCGGGCCTCGAGTTTCATTTCCTGATCGATTCGCGAGCGCAGCTGGCGTCGATCGAGCAACTCGCGCCGGCGCACACGAGCTCGCGCAAGCTCAACGCGCTGCTCGAGTTGGGCTTTCCAGGAGGCCGCACCGGGGCGAGGACGTTCGACGAAGCGTTCGACATCGCGCGTGCCATCGCTGCGAGCGAAGCGGTCGCACTGTCCGGCCTGGAATGCTACGAGGGTCTTCAGCTTACCGGCGACAGCGGCCGCGATGAGAGCGTGGTCGCGGCGCTGATGCAGCGCGTTCACGACCTCGCGCTCGCATGCGATCGCGAGGGGATGTTCGCTGGTCCGGCGATCATACTCAGCGCGGGCGGCTCGGCGGCGTTCGACATCGTTGCCCGCGACCTGCCGATCCAGCTCTCGAAACCGGCGCTCACGATCTTGCGCAGCGGCTGCTATGTCACGCACGATTCGGGCTTCTACAACCGCATGCTCGAGGGCATGAAGGCGCGCAGCGGCGCGGTCTGGCAGGCTCGCCCGGGTCTGCAGGCGGCGCTCGAGGTCTGGTCGCAGGTGCAGTCCTGCCCGGAGCCGGGACTGGCCATCCTGACGATGGGCAAGCGCGATGCATCGTTCGACCTCGAGATGCCCATCGCCGGCAAGCGCTACCGCCGCGGGAGCGACGCGGCGCCGCAGCCGGTGCCTGCATCGTGGAAAATCGTCAACATGAACGACCAGCATGCCTATCTGCGTTTCTCAACGGAGGCCGACGCGGCGCCGCAGGTCGGCGACCTCGTCGGCTGCGGCATCTCGCATCCGTGCACGACCTTCGACAAATGGCGCGTGCTGTTCACGGTAGACGACGACTACCGAGTGACCGGCGCAATCCGGACGTTCTTCTGATCACCATGCGAATCGCGACTCAGCGCAGCCACAAGCTCGACCGCCCGGTAAGCGATGTTCTGCTCTCGATGCGCGAACGCACCAGCACGCTGTCTCCGAGCCAGCGTCGGGTCGCGGCCATCATGCTCGCCGACCCGGATTTCGCCGTTCGCGCCAATGTCGATGCGCTTGCGCGGCGCGCCGACGTCAGCCCGCCGACCATCATCCGATTTTGCCGGGCCATCGGATTCACGGGTTTGCGCGAATTCAAGTTGCATCTTGCGCAGAGCCTTGCGGTCGGCACGTCGACGCTGCACCGCGCGGTCGTGCCCGGCGATACGATGCAGACAGTCACGCACAAGGTGCTGCAGGGCGCGGCGAGCGCGCTGGCCAATCTCGAGCAGCACATCTCCGCTGCGGAGGTGGAGCGCGCCGTCAACCGCATCGCCAAGGCTCGACGCGTCGATTGCTACGCGGTCGGCAACACGTCGATGTTCATGGCAAGCGATGCGCAGGCGCGCTTTTCGCGGCTTGGGCTACAGTCGAACTTCTATTTCGATGCGCATCTGCAGCTGGTTTCGGCGGCGACCATGAACAAGCACGACGTCGCGCTTGCGATCTCGCACATCGGGCGAATGCCCTTTCTCCTCGAAACGGTCGACGTGGCGAAAGAACAGGGGGCGATGATCATCGCGATCACGCGTCCGGACACGCCACTGGCTGCGCGCGCCGACGTCGTCCTGCCGGTCGTCGTTCCTTCCGATCCGTCGATGCGCGTCGGCACCGAAGCCTATCTCGCCCAATTGGCCTACATCGAGATATTGATGGTGGGGACCGGATTGCGCCGCGGGCCGCCCGCGCTGCGTCAGTTGAAGCGCGTGCGACAGGTGCTGCAGGAGCGCGGCGTCGACGGCGAAACGCACCCGGTGCTCGAGCGCGCGTGGTCTGAAGACGAGACGCAGCCGACATGAATGAACGACAGCATCGCGCGCTGGTTATCCAGGGCGGCACCGTCATCGACGGCACCGGTTCGCCTCGCTTCGCCGCCGACGTGCGCGTCGAAGGCGAGCGCATCACGGCGGTCGGTCCCGGCGTTTCGACCCGCGACGCTGACGTGCTCGATGCCGCCGGCAGGATCGTGGCGCCGGGCTTCGTCGACGTGCACACGCACGACGACCAGATCCTGCTTGCCGCACCGGAAATGCTGCCGAAAATCAGCCAGGGCGTCACCACCGTGGTCATCGGCAATTGCGGCATCAGCCTGGCGCCGCTGGTGCGCGCCGATGCCCCGCCGCCGCTCAACCTGCTGGGCGGCGACAAGTATGTCCATCCGACGATGGCGGCGTATGTCGCCGCGCTCGAAAAGGCCCGGCCCGCGGTCAACGTCGCGGCGCTGGTTGGCCATTCGACGCTGCGGGTGGCGACCATGGACGATCCCTATCGCGCTTCCACACCCGACGAGCGGGCGCGCATGGTCGAGCTGTTACGCGAAGGCATGGCCGCGGGCGCGACGGGCCTGAGCTCGGGCGTGTTCTACGCGACCGGCGCTGCCGCCGATCTCGACGAGCTCGCGCTGCTGGCGCGGGTCGCCGGTGACGCCGGCGGCGTATACACAGCGCACATCCGCGACGAGTCGGACAAGGTGATCGACTCGCTGGACGAGGCGTTCGCCACCGGACGCCGAGCCAGCGTGCCGGTGGTCGTGTCGCATCACAAGTGCGCGGGCCCGCGCAATTGGGGACGCACCGTCGAGACGCTCGCGCACATCGACAACGCGCGCGCAATGCAGCCGATCGCGCTCGACATGTACCCGTACATCGCCGGCTCGACGGTGCTGCGCAAGCAGATGGTCGACGGCATCATCGACATCCTAATCACCTGGTCGACGCCGCACCCGGAGGTCGCCGGGCGCATGCTCTCCGCCATCGCGACCGAGTGGGGCTGCTCGCAACAGGAGGCGTGCGATCGGCTGCAGCCTGGCGGCGCGTGCTATTTCCAGATGCGCGAGGACGACGTGCAGCGGGTGCTCAAGTACTCCGCCACCATGATCGGCTCTGATGGCCTTCCGCACGACCAGCATCCCCATCCGCGGCTATGGGGAACCTTTCCCCGCGTGCTCGGGCATTATAGCCGCGACGTTGGACTGTTCACGCTCGAGACCGCGGTGCACAAGATGAGCGGGCTTTCAGCGCGCAACTTCAAGCTCGCCGATCGCGGCGAGATCCGCGAAGGCGCCTACGCCGATATCGTCGTATTCGACGCGGCAACCGTGAAGGACGCCGCAACCTTCGAGCAACCGAAAGCGCTGTCGCTGGGCATCGAATGCGTCGTGGTCAACGGCTCGATCGCCTACCGTTTTGGTGACGCGATTCGGGAGCGCAGCGGGCGGTTCCTGCGCCGGACCGGGCGCTAACTTACACGTGCCAGACCACAATGACTCATCGACCAGGAATTGGCATCGCCCTCGGAAGCGGCTCCGCCCGAGGCTGGGCGCATATCGGTGTACTCCGAGCCCTGACCGAGCACGGTATCAGGCCCGATTTTGTCGCCGGTTGCTCGATGGGAGCGATGGTCGGAGCCGCCTTTGCGGCCGGCCGCATCGAACAGCTGGAGAGCTGGGCTCTCTCGCTCGACTGGAAGCGCGTTGTTGGTCTTGTCGACATAGGGCTGCGTGGCAGCGTCTTCAAAGGCGACCGCCTGCTCAACTTGTATCAGGGACAATTCGTCCAATGCCTGTTTTCGGAATTGTCCGTACCTTTCGCTGCGGTTGCGACCGACCTCGCAACCGGACGCGAAGTTTGGCTCCGCGACGGCAGCGTCTCGGATGCCGTTCGAGCGTCTTGTACCGTGCCGGGTTTGTTCCGGCCGGTGCTCCGGGAAGGACAGTACTTAATCGACGGCAGCGTTGTAAACCCGGTGCCGGTATCGCTCTGTCGCGCGATGGGAGCGCAAATCGTGATCGCGGTCGACCTGGGCAGTCACCGAGCAAGACGGTTTCCACTCGACGATCGTCAACCGCCGAACCCGAGATCGCCTCGACGCGGATTCTTAACGAGTCTTCGCTCGCCGCCCGATCCGCCAGTGCGCCGGTTGCCATCCATGGCGGATACGCTGCTCGGCGCCATCGACATCATGCAGGAACGCATCGCCGATGCGCGACTGGTGGGTGAACCACCGGATGTCCTGCTCGCGCCTGATCTCGAACAGTTCGGACCGTTTGAATATCACCGCGCCGCTCTATCGATAGCCGCAGGCCGTCAAATGGTCACCAAGATGTTGCCTAACCTTGAGAAAGCGCTCGCCCTCTGACCGCATTCGGACAGGTCCTTGTGCTAGATTTCGCGTAGGTGGAATTTCATTGAGTCCGGCCAGCCGCACATGATCGCGCCCGCAGACCGCAAGGCCGCGCGGCGGCTGGCAACCTTCAGGCGGCTCCTGGCTCACGTCCACGCGCTGGTTTCGCCCCATTTCGGCTTTGTACTGTGGGATGGCTCGACCGTGCCTGACGATCTTCCGCCAGGCGCGCTGGCGATCGCGTTCGCCGACGAGGGCGTAGTAGCGGCGCTGCTGCGCAGGCCGACTGCGGACACCTTCCTGAATCTCTGGGTCACCTCACGCATCGACATCCGCAACGGCATGATCTTCGATTTTCTGGCACATCGCCCAAAACTGAGAAGCCGGGAAATCCGCAAGCGTCTCGACAAGTCGCTGGCGCTCGCGACCGCATCAAAGTTCCTGTTCGTGCCGCGCGGCGGACCGTGGCCGCTCGAAGCCGTTCGCGACCACGACGCCCCCAGCGACGGCAGCGAGCGAGTCAACAAGGAAAACGTCCACTACCACTACGATCTATCCAATGGGTTCTACGCGCTGTTTCTCGATCCCGAGATGGTCTATAGCTGCGCGTATTTTCGCGACTGGAACAACGATCTGGCGACCGCGCAGCACGACAAGCTCGAGATGATCTGCCGCAAACTGCGCCTGAAGCCAGGAGATCGCCTGCTCGACATCGGCTGCGGCTGGGGTGCGCTGGTGTGTCACGCGGCGCAGCACTTCGGCGTCCACGCAGTCGGCGTGACGCTCTCCGAGGAGCAGTTCGCCTATGCTCAGCGCAAGGTTTCGCAGCTCGGGTTGCAGGGCAATGCGAAGATCGAGTTGCGCGATTATTCGTTGATGGAAGGCGACTTCGACAAGATCGCATCGGTCGGCATGTTCGAGCATGTCGGCGTCAAGAATCACCCGGCGTACTTCGAGACCATCCATCGGCTGCTAAAACCCGGGGGGTACTACCTTCATCACTCGATCGCTCTGCGCTCGACGGCGTACGAGCGCGTGCGTCGGAAAAGATCTCAGACCAATAACGCGGTCGCACGATACATTTTCCCGGGTGGCGAGCTCGATCATGTCGGCATGTCCGTCGCCAACCTCGAGCGCTATGGCTTCGAAGTGCACGATGTCGAGGCGTGGCGCGAGCATTACGCGCGCACGACACGTCACTGGCACGATCGTCTCGTGGCCAACCGCGCGGCGGCCGAAGCCGAGGTCGGCGCGGTCAAGACCCGGCTGTGGATCGCTTATCTTGCAGGGGTCTCGATGGGGTTCACGCAAAACAGCGTCGGCATTTTCCAGACGCTTGCGTCCAGGCGCGCACGCGGCCCCTCGGGTTTGCCGCCGTCGCGCGAGGATCTGTATCGCTGACCGTCGCGATCTTCCTAGCGCTCGACCGCTGCGGCGATTCTGGTATCGGAAGTCCTCTTCAGATCCCAGGCGAGGCCCACCTGCTCGAGCAGGTAAATGCACCACTTCGAAGGGTCCCAGTGATACCAGCGGACGCCGTTGCGATAATCCACGGGAAAACGGTGGTGGAAGCTGTGGAACCCTTCGCCGTTGGTGAGGATCGCCCCCAACCAGTTGTTGCGCGCCGACTGAGCCCGGTTGAACGTCCTCGAACCGAAGGTATGCGCGAACGAATTAACGAAAAAGGACGAATGGAGGACGATGACCATGCGCAGGCAGACTGCCATGATGAATCCCCCGAGCGGATGTCCGATCCACCAGGCAATGAGCATGGGAAGCGCGATGCCTCCGCCAAATGCCCACCAGGCGTGATGGTCGTGTTGATGCGCGACCAGCCTGGATTTCCGAAGGTCTCTCACGTTGTTGTAGTTGGTGCGGTGGCGCCAGAACAGAATCCAGCCGATATGCGCGTGCCAGAATCCCTGATTGACCCCATAGGGGTCGTGCTCGGTGTCGGTGAAACGATGGTGCTGACGGTGCTGCGACGACCATTTCAGCGCGGACTCTTCGAGCGAAGCCGCGCCGAACAGAAGCAGTATGAAACGCACGACCGGTGAAGCTTCGAATGTGCAGTGCGCAAAAAGGCGGTGATAGCCGATCGTGATCGACAAGCCGGTGGCGGCACAAAAGGACACGAACAGCACGACCTCGGACGCGGTAACGCCGCGGTAGTAGATATAAAGCGGCGTCCCGATGATCCCGACGACATGAAGAACGGTGAACAGGATGAGCCCGAGCCACCTCACGCTCCGCGTCGGCAACGGATAGTCGGCGCAGACGGTTGGCGTGTGCACGTTGTTCTGCTCGGGGCCGCCTGGGATCGATCGGACGCGTACGGGTACCATTAACCATTCTCCTGGTGCGCCACAGGACACTCCGTCTCGCACGTGCGCATCGTAGCAGGGAAAACGTGAATATGTCCGCCACCGTACGTAATAGCATGAAAAGTTCCAGATCCCCGGATAACGCAAGGCGTGCAGCGCGGCGGGACATCGGCAAATCCTTGCGCCGACAAGTGCCGCGCTCGACACCCGCCCGCTGGAAGGCGCACAAAAAGGGCCGCGATCCGGTGGAGATGCTGCAAGCGATCGACCTCGGGCGCATTCCTGCGCTGCTGCCGCTTCGTTACGGACGCATGCTGCAGTCTCCATTCGCTTTCTTGCGCGGGGCCGCTGCGGTGATGGCTTTCGACCTCGGGCGCGAGCCGGTGACAGGCGCGCGCGTCCAGGCGTGCGGCGACAGCCACCTGCTCAATTTCGGTATTTTCGCCACACCCGAGCGGCGGCTTGTCTTCGACATCAATGACTTCGACGAAACGCTGCCCGCACCCTGGGAATGGGACCTGCAGCGCCTGAGCGCGAGCATCATGGTCGCAGGACGCTACTGCGGCTTCGCCGAGCGCCATTGCGCGGAGGCCGTGCTCGGTGCGGTCCGCACCTACCGCGAGAAAATGGCCGAGTACGCAGGCTGGACGCGCTTGCAGGTGTGGTATGCGCGCGTCGACGCCGAGCAGATGCTGGAGATCGCCTCTCATCCTGCACAGGCGCGCCTCCGTCAAGACGCCGGACCGGACGCCGCCAGCCTGTCGGCCCGACCGCTCCCCAAGTTGCTCACCGAAAGGAAGGGCGAGCACCGGATCAAGGACGACCCGCCTCTCACTTATCACCCGGCTCGTGAAAAGGCGTTCTTCGCGCTATTTCGCACCGCCACGCTGCGCTATCGCAGGAGCCTGCCTGCGGACCGGCGGGCGCTGTTCGATGCCTATCACGTGATCGATGCCGCAATGAAGGTCGTAGGGGTGGGCAGCGTCGGCACGGTCTGCGCGATCGTCTTGCTGGAAGCCAATCCCGACGACCAGGTGTTTCTTCAGGTCAAGCAGGCGCGTGAATCCGTGCTCGAGCCCTATGCGGGAAAGAGCGACTACCGCAACCAGGGCGAACGCGTCGTCGTCGGGCAGCGCATGATGCAATCGGCGAGCGACCTTTTCCTCGGCTGGTCACAGATCGGCACGCCCCCGACCGACTTCTACTTCCGGCAGCTCCGCGACGTGAAGGTCTCGGTGGACCTGGCCACGCTGGGCGTGGCCGAATTCGCCGATTACTCGAACCACTGCGCATGGGCGTTGGCGCGAGCGCACGCCAGGACGGGAGATGCCGCAATCATTGCCGGTTACCTCGGCAGCGGTGACGAATACGACAAGTCCTTGCGGCGGTTCGCCAGGACCTACGCGGATCAGACCGAGCGCGACCACGCCGCGTTGGCGAAGGCAGCACGATCGGGGCGGGTTCGTGCAGACGTCAAACTCTAGTGGTGCGATTTGTAACAGTTAGTTCATCGACAGCACGGTGAAAGATTCGTGTGAGAGCATTTTCCCGCGCACGTCTGTGGCGAGCGTGGACACGCCGTGCCGTCGCCGGCCACCACGCCGCACAGGCGCGCGCGCCGATCCGGATCGGTTGGGGGGGCATTGCATGTCTGCAAGTTCGCGGTCAGTTCGCCTCGTCTTGGGGCTCGTCGCGACGCTGGCACTCGAGGCGCCGGCCTCGGGCACGCAGCCGACGATCACGATGTCGGTGGGCCCGGACGAGCCCCTTGTCTACCCCGCCAACCTGCCGAGCCTGCCTGACGAGCATACGACGATCTTTCCGCCAGCCCTGGGGGCGAGCACCTATCGCTTCTTCGCGTCGACCAGCTTGACGGGCGGAAATTCCGGCACGGTGGTGCTGGACACCACGGACTTGCAGACTTTCACGTTCGCATCCGGATATGCCAACCAGGTGATGTCGGTGCCGGTTCGTTTCACCATGTGCAATCCGGCCTACGACTCGGAATTCGACGAGAACTACGCGGGCGCTGGATCGGTCGTCCAGGACCCGACGCTCCCTCAGGGCAACCTGATCATGATCTACGAAGCGGAGAATCATTGCCCGGGCGGCAGCTGGCAGCAGCCCTTTTACGCGACGGTGGGATTCGCGCGATCTTCGGACAACGGAAAAACATGGCCGGCACCGGCCAACGGCGAGTTCGGCAACGCCGACCGCTATCCCGTCCTGAAGCTCGCCACTCCCGAGCCCTCCTCGGAAGCCTCCCCCGCCGCCATGGGCAACGCGATTCCGAGCGCCATCGTCGACGCCAACTACCTGTACGTCACATACGTGGCGCCGCTGGGCCCCGGGTTGACCTCCGACGGAAAGATAAGGATCGCGCGTGCGTTGCTGGGCGGCAACGGCCAGGTCGTCTTCTCCAAGTGGAACAACGGCGCATTCAGCACGCCGGGGATCGGAGGAGCAGACACCGGATTTCTTCCGGCGGGCGGCTGTGTCGGCGGGCAGGGAATGCCGTCGATCTACTACTTCGATCCGCTCAAGATCTTTCTGCTGACCTTCGTATGCCGCTCCGTGCCGCAAGCACAAGCCGCGTGGTATTTCTCGACCGCGACCAGCCTAGACCTGCAAGACTGGAGCGTTCCGCAGCCGGTGCGCAATTCACAATTCCCGCTCATCGATCCGTGCCCTGGGCAAACGGACGACGGTATGTCGTTCGACGGGTGGTATCCCTCGTTCATGTCTCCCGGCGCGGTGGCCGGGCATATCACGCAATCGGGCTACGCGTTTTTTCTCAACGGATGCGATACGGGCAAGCGAACCTTCATGAGGCGCACGTTCTCGATCAGCACCGGACCAAGCGCGCCGAACATCGATCAGCAGGGGCTCACCGGGTCGTGGTACCAGCCCGTCACGAGCGGCCAGGGCATCGAGATCGAAGTTTTCCCGGACATGCTCGGACTGGGCACCGGGTACCTGCAGGGCGGGTGGTTCACGTTCGACGCGGCGACGAGCGGTGGCGCCGATCATGGCCGGTGGTACACGTTCGGCGGCAAGGTAAGGGCGGGTGATTCTGCCGCGGTTCTTGCCCTGTACCAGAATATCGGAGGCAACTTCAACGCACCGCCTGCCACCTCAAGCGTGCAGGTCGGCAGCGTTGGGATGAGCTTCGCCGACTGCGCGACCGCGCAATTGAGCTACACGTTCACCGACGGGTCGGGTCGTGTCGGAACGATTCCGATGACACGCCTCACGGCCAACGTGAACTGCGCGCAAGCGGGCAGCACAGGCGGCGGCAGCGACTTTGGTTTGTCGGGAAACTGGTTCGATCCGACCCAATCCGGACAGGGCTTCATCGTCGAGCTCAATCCGGCGGATCGTGTCTTGTTCTTCGCCTGGTACACCTACGCAGTCAACGGCCAAGCGTTGGGAGCGACGGGCCAGCGCTGGTACACGGGGCAGGCCATGTATGTGCCCGGTGGTCGCTCGATCCTGCTGTCCCTGTACGAGACAACGGGTGGTCTTTTCAACAGCATCGTACCGGCGCCCGCGACAGCCCAGGTGGGGACCGGACAGTTGACGTTTGCCAGTTGCGGCGCCGCGACGCTGTCGTTCTCGTTCATCGCCGGATCGAACGCCGGGCAATCCGGGAACATCAAACTCGCACGTGTGGGCCCGACGCCGGCGAATTGCACGTTCTAGTCGGATTCCGCCGTAGACCCCTGATTCGCCTGCGACGGTTGTTTGCAGTAGCATCGGGCGCCAGACGGATCGGCGCGGTCGTGAAGGGCCGGCCCTTGTGGAGACCGTCCGATTCAATCAAGATTGATTGGCCTCAAGCTTCGCTGGTTTTCGGTACGACACATAAGTCGTCGACCGAGTCGATAAATCCTGGAGGAAGTCATGACCCTACCGAACCGCATTCGCACGATCGATCGTCGTACCTTGCTCAAGACGTCCGCCGCGGCCGCAGCCATGCAGCTGGCGCCGTCTTTCGTACGCAACGCTTACGGGCAGACACAGCCTCTGCGAATCGGCATGGTCGACCCTCTCACCGGCGTGTATGCGGCGGTCGCCCAGAACGAAGTAACCGGTGCGCGGCTGGCTGTCGAGCAGATCAACGCCAAGGGCGGTATCCTCGGGCGCCCCATCGAACTGCTGGTCGAAGATTCCGCCAACGACGTCGGCACAGGCGTGCAGAAGGCGCGGAAGCTGATCGATCGCGATCAGGTCACCTTCCTGATCGGCGACGTCAATTCTGGCATCGCGCAGGCGATCGCCCAGGTCAGCAACGAAAAGAAAGTTCTGCACATTGTCTCGGGCGGCCACACCGACACAATCACCGGAAGCGATTGCAAGTGGAACGTCTATCGCGTCTGCAACACGACCAGCATGGAGGCCAATTCGATCGCCAACCTGTTGTTCACGAAATACGGGAAGAAATGGCATTTCATCACACCGGACTACGCGTTCGGTCACACACTGCAAAAGGCTGCGGCGACCGATCTGCAGCAGCTGGGCGGAACGATCACCGGCAACGAGCTCACGCCGCTCGGAACGACCGATTTCTCCGCGTATCTCATCAAGGCGCGCGCGGCCAACCCCGACGTCCTGCTGGTCCTCCCGCAAGGCTCGGACATGGTGAACTGCCTGAAGCAGATCGCGCAATTCGGCATGGAAAAGCAGATGCACATCGCCGGACTGCAGCAGGAACTGGAATCGCTCGCGGCCATGCCGCCCGAGGCGCGTGTCGGCATCTGGATGTTCGAATGGTACTGGAAGCAGCCGGGCGTGCCGGGCGTGGAAAAATTCGTTGCCGACATTCGCAAAATGAACGGTGGCAAGGTCCCCACCGCCCGCCACTGGTTCGGCTACACGTCGGTGCATACGCTGGCAGGCGTGGCCAACAAGGAAAAGACGCTCGATTCGCGCAAGCTCGCCGAGGCGCTGGGCGACTATGAATTGCCGCCCGATATCAAGCTGCAACCCAACAAGTGCTACTACCGCAAGGGCGACCATCAGCTCATGACTTCGGCATTCGTGGGCGAGGCACTCACCAAGCCGGCCGGCGATCCGGAGGACCTCTTCCGCGTCGATCAGGTCATCGCGGGCGACAAGACGGCGCCTCCCGAGAACGCTACGGGGTGCAAGATCGTCTGGCCTGCCTGATCCGCACAATGAGCGCCCGAGTCATCCTCGGGCGCTTTTTATGCTGACTGTGCCTCGAAAGGCCGGCCTAAGATTGCAAGCGGCCGGGTGTGGCGCAACCCTCCAAGGGACACGACGCGATGACCCAGCTCCTTGTCTTTAACATCACGAATGGATTGATCATCGGTGCGTTCTACGTGCTGATGGCCCTCGGCCTGTCGCTCATTCTCAATCTCAGCAACGTCATTAACTTCGCGCATGGCGGTTTTCTCGTCATCGGCGGTTACATCGCCTACACGATCACACCCTATGTCGGCTTCTGGGGTGCCCTGCTGATTGCGCCGCTGCTGACCGCGATCATCGGCCTGGTGGTCGAACGGATACTCATCCGGCGCGTGTATGGGCGCGATCCGCTTTACAGCCTGCTCCTGACCTTCGGCCTCGCGTTCATCATCGAGGACGGCACCCGCTATATCTGGGGCGCGCAAGGCAAACCGGTGACGGTTCCGCCGATTCTCGCGCAACCATTGAGCAACGAGCTTTTCTTCATTACAGGGTACCGTCTGTTCATGGTGGGAACCGTGGCGGTCGTGGTAACGCTGCTATTCGTGCTGCTGCGCTACACGCGCATCGGCATGCGCATCCGCGCAGGTACGCTCGACCTCGAAACCGTATCGGCACTCGGCATCAACGTCGGACGGTTGCGCTCGCTCAACTTCGCGGTGGGAATCTATCTTGCCGGCCTGAGCGGCGTGCTTGCCGCCGGGCAGCTCGGCCTCGAGCCGACGATGGGCACCGGGCTGCTGATGCCAAGCTTTATCGCGATCATCGTCGGTGGCGTCGGCAGCCTCACCGGGACGCTGATCGGGGGACTGCTTATTGGCGTCGCCTCGGGTATCACCGCGGTATTCCTGCCGGCGGCGAGCGAGGCGATCATGTACGTGCTGATGGCCGTTGTGCTGCTTCTTCGTCCACGCGGATTGCTTGGCGAGGAAGGAATGATGACATGAGCGCGACGATGCGACCGCGCAAGCTCGCGGCACTCGCGGCGATCTGGTTGCTGCTTCTGCTGGCTCCCTACTGGATGACGCCGCTCGGCGGGTACACGGCGCTCGGGACCCGCGTTCTGGTGCTCGGCCTGGCGGCGATGTCGGTCAATTTCCTCCTGGGATTCACCGGCGTGCTGTCGTTCGGTCACGCCGCGTATTTCGGACTGGGGGCTTACGGCGCCGGCTTCGCCTTGAAGTTCCTGGCGCCCAGCTCGCCGCTCGCGCTTGTGTGTGGCACTTTGCTGGGCGGGATAGCCGGCGCGATCCTGGGAGCGCTGATCGCGCGACGGCGCGGAGTCTACTTCGCGATGGTCACCATCGCTTTCGGACAGGTGTTCTACTACATCGCATTCCAATGGAGCTCGGTTACCGGAGGCGACGACGGGCTCCGCGGCTTTTCCCGCCAGCCACTTGACCTCGGATTCACCACGATCGACATCCTGTCGAACGCCACCGCGTTCTATTACTTTGTCCTCCTGTGTCTCGCACTCGTCGTCGCCATCATGGCATTCATCCTTCGCTCACCCTTCGGTCGCACGATGATCGCGATCCGCGAGAACCAGCGACGTGCCCGCTTTCTCGGCATCCCGGTCGACCTTCATATCTGGATCGCGTTCTCGCTGTCGTGTTTCTTCATGGGTTTCGCCGGGGCGCTGTACGCGCTCCTCAACAATTTCGCCGACCCCAGGGGCCTGCACTACAGCCAGTCCGGTGATTTCGTGATGATGGCAGTCATGGGCGGCATGCGCAGCTTCTGGGGGCCACTGCTGGGCGCCGCGGTGTTCGTCGTACTGCAGGATTACCTGTCGAGCATCACCGTCAACTGGATGTCGTTCGTCGGCGCGCTGTTCATCGCGATCGTGCTGTTCTTCCCCCGCGGCTTGCTCGGATTCATCCGGCGCGAGAACAAGGCATGAGCGTACTCGAGGTACGCAATGTCACCAGGCGCTTCGGCAGCCTGGTGGCGGTACGCGACGTTTCGTTGACGGTGAACGAAGGCGAGCTTCGCGCGATAATCGGCCCCAACGGTGCCGGCAAGACCACGTTCTTCAATCTCATCAGCGGATTCTTCCGTCCGTCCTCAGGAACGATCGTCTTCGACGGCCGCGACATCACGACATTGCCCGCGGAGGAGCGCGTGACGCTCGGCATCGCCCGTACTTTCCAGATCACCGAGATCTTTCCCGAGCTCAGCGTGTTTGAAAACGTACGAGTGAGCACGGAAGCGGCGGAAGGTTTTCGTCTGCGACCCTGGATCAGCAAGGCCGATAATGCGAGGGTGCACCGCGCGGTCGAGGCGACGCTCCAACTCACCGGTCTCTCGCGCAAAGCCGATCGACTGGTCGGCGAGCTCGCGCACGGAGATCAGCGCGCCGCGGAGATCGCGACCGTTCTCGCCCTGCGGCCGCGCCTGCTGCTGCTTGACGAGCCTACCGCTGGCATGGGTGAGGAGGAGACCTACGAGACCACACAACTCATCCGGCGGCTGCACCGCGAGAACAACTTCACCATCGTACTCATCGAGCACGACATGCGTGTGGTGTTCCATCTCGCTGATCGGGTCACGGTGCTCGACCAGGGACATTTGCTCGCGGAGGGAACACCAGAACAGATCGCAGCCAACGAAGCGGTGCAGTCGGCGTATCTGGGGAAGGCAGCATGAGCGCCGCACTGACCGCCGAAGGCCTCAATACCTATTACGGCAAGAGCCATATCCTGCACGGTGTCGGTCTGGAAGTCGCCGAAGGCCAGATTACCGCCCTGCTCGGCCGCAATGGCGCCGGCAAGACAACGACGCTGCGCACGCTGATGGGCCTTACGCCTGCGCGGAAGGGTCGCATATGGATCTTTGGGGCGGAGGTCACCCATTGGCCCACCTATCGCATTGCCGCGAGCGGCGTCGGCTACGTTCCGGAGGGGCGCAAGATCTTCGCCAACCTCAGTGTCGATGAAAATCTGAGAGTCCCACTCGAGCGAGAGGGCCCGTGGTCGATCGCGCGCATCTACGAGCTGTTTCCACGCCTCGCCGAGCGCAAGTTGAGCCGCGGACGCCAGCTCTCCGGCGGCGAGCAGGAGATGCTGTCGATCGGGCGCGCGCTACTGCTCAATCCCCGACTGCTCATTCTGGACGAGCCCTCGCAAGGGTTGGCGCCACTGATTGTCCGCGACGTGTTCGGGATTGTCGCGCAGATGCGTAACGAGGGAATTTCAGTGTTGCTGGTCGAGCAGAACGCGCGCATGACCCTGGAGATTGCCGACCATGCTTACGTAGTGGACGATGGAGCCATCGTATTTTCGGGCAGGGCGTCCGAACTTGCCGCCGACGAGGCTCGTGTCAGGGCGCTGACGGGCGCGAGCGCCGAGAAGTGGGAGCACTCGTAGCGTTTTTGCGGCCAGAAAGATTCCTCCTGCCGCCATTCCTGATAACTTCGCGGAGCATGTCATGGCCCTTTCAACGACACCCGGCGACCGTGGCCTCCTGAGATCGCCCGACTTCGATCTGCCCGGCACCGACGGCAGGAGACATGCACTTGACGCAGTTCGCGGCCCGAACGGTTTGCTGGTCATGTTCATCTGCAACCATTGCCCATACGTCAAGGCCGTGCTCGACAAAATCATTCGCGACACCACCGAGCTCGCCGGCCACGGCATCGGCTCGGTGGCGATTTCCAGCAACGACCCCGCGGACTATCCGGAAGACTCGTTCGACAATATGAAAGCGCTCGCCTCACGCCTCAAATTTCCGTTTCCGTACCTATGGGACGAGAGTCAACAGGTGGCGCGCGCCTACGGTGCAGTATGCACGCCTGATTTCTTCGGTTTCAACGCCAGATTGAGCCTGCAATACCGGGGGCGCCTCGATGACGCCGGACGCTCCGCCAAGCCCGACGCGCCGCGCGAGCTGTTCGACGGGATGATCAGGGTCGCGCGCACCGGAAAAGGACCGGCAACGCAGGTGGCGAGCATCGGCTGCTCGATAAAGTGGAGGGCCTGACAATCCCGATCAACCACCCGCCAGCCCGATTGCGGTCACGAGCATCGCCAGCAGCGCCTTGATCAACGACTCGCCGGCGATGAGGCCCGATGCGATCGGGACATTGAAGGTCTCCTGGCTACGCTCGTGTACGACTCCCCAGAGCCACGCGATGACCGCGCCGATCGCGAACGACAACGCATTGCTGAAGAACACCAGCCATCCCAGACCAAGGCCGGTCGCCGACGGCAGATAAGGACGCGTTTGGGGAAAGACCTTCTCGAGCAGCGGGAGGCCCACGCCGATCAGCGCCCCGATCAGGATCGCGACGCTGGCAGAGGGCGGAAGACTGGCGATCCCCGTCGACAGCACGCGCGCCACTGCGACCCAGATCTGCGTCGCCGGCAACGGATATTTTTCCAGCGCAGCCGCGTCGGGGATCATGAGGTACCACGCCGGCACGATGGCGATCGTACCGAAGAAGACGCCGACGAACTGCGCGAGAAACTGCCTTCGTGGATTCGCGCCGAGCAGGTAGCCGCTCTTCAAGTCGGTGAGCAAGTCGGCCGAGGCCGCAGCCCCGTTGGCGCCGACGCCCGCGGACACCAGGTTGTGCGTGACGTTGCCGGGCGAGATGACCGCGAACAGCAGCTGCATGACCTTCCCCATCGGCCCGATCGGCGTCGTGTCGGTCTCGCCGGTGGTGCGACAGGCGACCTGCGCCAGCACGAATGACATCGCGACGGCGATGAGTCCCGCCCACCATTGGATCTGAAAAGCGATCAGCTGGATGAGCACCATTGCGATCGTGATCGGGACGATGCCGGCGATGAACCAGCTGCTCGGCACCTCGATCGCGGCCATCCGTTCATCGATGGCGCTCGCGGCACCGGCGCGCGCGCGGCGCAGTACCTGAAAGGAACGGCCGATCGTGCGCCACTGCAGCGCAAGCGAAGCAAGGCTCGAAAACACGAGAACCGACGCCCCGCCCCACAGCGCCCAGCGCACCGGGTGGAACAGCGTTCCGCCGCCGACCAATGGTATCGAGGGCACATAACCAGCGACATTGGCGTTGAGGGCGTCCAGCGATTGCAGCCAGGGCGCGACGACAACGTAGAGTAGCGTCGCAGAGGCAAGCATCGACAGCGACACGCGCAATCCCACGATCATCCCGGCCGCGATCAGCAGCGCGCTCGGCTCGAATCCGAAGGCGACCATGGGCTTGCCGGCGAGCAGACGAAAGCCGTCGGCGGGGATGAGGTCGGGCAGGTGCACATCGAACAGATGCGCCTTCATCCAGGCAAAGAACTTGCCGAGAGCGACGAATTGGTCCTCGGCCGTATTGAGTACGCCTACCACCGCGCCCACAACGAGCGCAGCAACCAGCGCATGTGCCTTGCGCAGCGCCTCATTGCCGCGTGAGTACAGGCTGCGCAGCGTCGTGGCCGCCGCGATTCCGGAAGGGAATGGAAGCTGCTCCTGATTGATCATCTGACGCTTCATCGGAATCGCCAGGAACACGCCCAGTGCTCCCGTGACCAGCGTGAACGACGCCACGATCGGCCACGAGACATGCCGGTGCAGGGGATCGAGCAGCAACAGCGCTCCGAAGCACGTGCCGATCGTGGAGCCGGTCGAGGAGCCTGCTGCGGAAGCCGTGGACTGCATGCAGTTGTTCTCGAGGATCGACATCGGGGAGAGCCGTCCCGCGCTCAGCGCGCGAAGCGCGTTCCAGAGCACGAACGAGATCACGCACGAGGTGATCGCGACGCCGAACGACCAGCCGACCTTGAGCGTGGTGTAGAGGTTCGATACCGACATCAGCATCCCCAGCATCGCACCCATCGCGACCGCGCGAAAGGTGAGTTGCGGCACCTGATCGCCGCGATAGACGTGGGTGTACCAGTGGATGTCTTTCTGTTCGGGGCTGGCATCGTCCGGCAGGGGCGGCGGATCGGGAGGAAGGTACTCGCCGGGTTCGGCGCGCTGGCCGGCCGGTGGGAGTTCGATGGTCGTGGACATTTTGGCTCCTCGAACGTACGGCTGCGGGCTCGCCGGCGTCGAGTATGCCATTCAGTCTGCGAGACCGGGGCCATTCAACCACGTGCGCGGTTATTGTCAACCGGTGGCGGCCCCAGCGCCCGTGATCGAACGTTGTGTTTGGTTCCGGCGTCGACGCGCACCATGCGTGGTTCACGTCAAGGTGCGCGCCCGTGATCGAACGTTGTGTTTGGTTCCGGCGTCGACGCGCACCATGCGTGGTTCACGTCAAGGTGCGAATCGACGTAAAATCCGACCGATCGACCTGAAGACGGCAGGCGCTCGCCGGACGAGTGCGGCGCCACAGGCATTGCCACGATGACCGACGTAGGATTGGTGCTGGTGACCGGTGCGAGCGGCTTCGTCGGCTCTGCAGTCGTTCGCGCGCTGGTTGCCGCAGGATATCCGGTCCGCGCGCTTGTACGCGCATCGAGTCCGCGGGCCAACCTCGCGGCGCTGGACGTCGAGATCGTCGAGGGGGACTTGCATGACGCACCATCGGTCGATCGCGCGATGACCCAGGTTCGACATGTCATGCATGTCGCCGCCGACTACCGGCTCTGGTCGTCCGATCGCAGCGAGATCGCGCGCACCAATGTCGCGGGCACGCGGACGGTCATGGAAGCAGCGCTGCGAAAAGGCGTCGAACGAATCGTCTATACGAGCAGCGTCGCGGCGCTGGCGCTGCGACCCGACGGACAGGACGCGGACGAAGCCACCGTTCTCGCCGAGATGGCGGCGATCGGGGCCTACAAGCGCAGCAAGGTCGCCGCGCAGGAGCTGGTCGAAGCGATGATCGCACGGGACCGGTTGCCGGCCGTGATCGTCAATCCGTCGACGCCCATAGGACCTCGAGACATTCGCCCGACGCCAACCGGACGCATCATTGTCGAAGCGGCGTCCGGCCGCATGCCCGGTTACGTCCATACGGGCCTCAACCTGGTCCACGTCGACGACGTCGCCGCGGGACACCTCGCGGCGCTTGCACATGGCAAGATCGGCGAGCGCTACATTCTCGGCGGCCAGAACGTATTGCTCGCGGACATGCTGCGCGACATCGCCGAGCTGGTGGGGCGCAGGCCGCCACGCTTGCGCGTGCCGCGCCGACTGCTCTATCCGGCAGCCGCGGTGGCGGAGCTGGTCGCGAACAGGACCGGCCGCGAACCCTTTCTCACGCTCGACGGGTTGCGCATGGCGAAGAACCGGATGTTCTTTACCAGCGCGAAGGCAACGCGCGACCTCGGCTTCGCCGCGCGTCCCTATCGCGAAGGGTTGCGCGACGCGATCGAATGGTTTCGCGGCGCTGGACATCTGTCGTGACGATGGTCATCGCAGCGTTGGCGTGCGTATCGTGGCTGTACCTGCTGCTCATGCGCGGAGGATTCTGGCGGGTTCCGAAGCGTCTGGATGACGTAAGCTCCGTGCCCGACGCGCGCCGAGCATGGCCGCGGGTCGTGGCGATCGTGCCTGCGCGCAACGAAGCCGAACTTATCGCCGAGAGCGTCGCGTCGCTCCTGCGCCAGGACTATCGTGGCGCGTTCCACGTGGTCGTGGTCGACGATCACAGTACGGACTCGACCGCAGCCGTCGCGCAACGGGCCGCTGCGGCCTGCGGCGCCTCGGAGCGCATGACCGTCCTGGCGGCGCCGCCGCTCGAAGATCGCTGGACCGGGAAGCTGTGGGCAATGAACTGCGGTGTCGTGCACGCTGAAGCGATGCCTGAGCCGGCGGACTACCTGCTGTTCAGCGATGCCGACATCGGCTATGCGCCCGACACGCTGACCAAGCTCGTCATGCGCGCCGAGGCGGACAGCCTCGCGTTGACCTCGCTGATGGCAAGACTCCACTGCGAGAGCTTAGCCGAACGGGCGCTCATTCCGGCGTTCGTCTTTTTCTTCCGCATGCTGTATCCGTTTGCGTGGGTCAATGAGCCGCAGCGGCGGACGGCGGCGGCCGCCGGCGGCTGCATGCTCGTACAACGCAGTGCGCTGCGCGATGCCGGCGGGCTCGACGCCATCCGTCACGAATTGATCGACGATTGCGCACTAGGTCGTCTGCTCAAGCGCCGAGGTCGCATCTGGCTGGGACTCACGCAGCGCGCCCGCAGCCTCCGCGCCTGTTGCTCCATCGGTGATGTCCGCCGGATGGTGGGCCGCTCGGCGTATGCGCAATTGCGCTACTCGCCGTGGTTGCTCATCGGCACGCTGGCGGCGATGTCCGTAACCTATCTGGCTCCGCCGCTCCTGGCGTTGAGCGCAGTCGATGCCGTGCGCTGGCTCGCTGTCGCGACCTGGCTGCTGATGGCGGCGCTGCTGCAGCCGATCCTTCGCTTCTACAGGGTGTCCCCATGCTGGGGCTTGGCGCTCCCGGCGATCGCGGCGACGTACCTGGTGTTCACGGTCGACTCGGCGTACCGGCATTGGCGCGGCCAGGGCGGCGAGTGGAAAGGCCGCGTGCACATACCAGCGCCGGACGGACAATGAGCGGTCTATCCGAAGGCCGCCTCGCGCCGGTTCCGAGATCGGCTTCCGGAAGCTCGTTCTACGCGGCGATGCGCATACTTCCCGCGCAGAAGCGCCGCGCTATGTTCGAAATCTACGATTTTTGCCGTTCAGTGGATGACATCGCGGACGGCGACGGCGATCGGCGGGCGCGTCTGGATCAGCTGGAACGGTGGCGATCTGCGATCGACGCGGTCTTCGATGGCTCGCCCCCGACCGGCCTGGGCGGATTGGCGCAAGCAGTCACCGAGTTCCACCTTCGGCGCGAGGACTTCCTCGCGATCATCGACGGCATGGAGATGGACGCCTGCGCCGATATCTCCTGTCCGGACAGCGCTACGCTCGACCTTTATTGCGATCGGGTGGCCAGTGCGGCGGGTCGGCTGTCCGTCCGTGTTTTCGGGCTGCCCAGGGCCGATGGGATGCTGCTCGCATTCCACCTCGGTCGGGCGCTGCAGCTAACGAACATACTGCGCGACCTCGACGAGGATGCCGCCAAGGGACGACTCTATCTGCCGAGCGAATCATTGCAGGCTGCGGGGATCGCCGTGGTCGAGCCAGCACGGGTTCTCGCGCATCCGGCGCTCGGCCATGCCTGTGCCACGGTCGTCGCCCGCGCACGCCACCACTTCGCCGGCGCGAACGAGGTGCTATCCCGCTACCCGCTCCGGATCGTGCGTTCGCCGGTTCTCATGGCGAGGGTTTATCAGAATATACTTGGGCGCCTCGCCAGGCGCGGCTTTGCGGCGCCACGGTGCCGGGTCCGCGTCGGTCGGTTAGGGCTGTTGTGGATTCTGACGCGACATGGCCTGATCTGAATGCATGGCTGATGTGGCAATCGAGCAACCCCCGTGATACCAGAGCGTTGACCTCATGATGCATGCCATGCCCGACGCGGGAAGCGCGGTCCAGGAATCGCCAGACGATTCCACTGCCGACCCTGCCATCACCGATGCACGGCTCGACGCGTGCATCGGGCGTTCCGCCGCCGCGTTGCTCGCCTCGCAGCGCCGGGACGGTCACTGGGTCTACGAATTGGAAGCGGACGCAACGATACCCGCCGAGTATGTTCTGCTCAGGCGCTATCTGAACGAGCCCGACCTTTCGGTGGAACGCAAGATCGCGAATTATCTGCGACGGATACAGGCTAAGCACGGCGGGTGGCCTCTGTATTACGACGGCCCCTTCAACATCAGCGCCAGCGTCAAGGCCTACCTGGCATTGAAGACTAGCGGCGAGTCGCCCGATGCGCCGCACATGCGTGCTGCGCGCGATGCGATCCTGGCGCACGGCGGTGCCGAATCGAGCAACGTATTCACGCGGATCCTGCTCGCCCTGCACGGCATAATTCCGTGGCAAGCCGTGCCGACCATCCCGGTCGAAATCATGTACCTGCCGCGATGGTTTCCATTCCACCTGTTCAGGATTTCGTACTGGGGGCGGACCGTCCTCGCTCCGTTGCTGGTCCTGCAGGCCATGAAGCCGCGGTCGCACCATCCGAGCCCGGTGAGCATCGACGAGCTCTTCCTGGGCAAAATCTCGCGCACACGCCGTGCAGCAAGGGCTGCGCACCAGTCCCGGCCCTGGTTCGCCGTCTTTGCGCTGATCGATGCGCTGATCCGGTTTGCGGAGCCTTACTTTCCGCCAGCATCGCGCAAGCGTGCGATCGCCAAGGCAGTCGCGTTCGTATCCGAGCGGCTCAATGCCGAAGAGGGTCTCGGAGCCATCTTTCCGGCGATGGCCAACGCGGTGATGATGTTCGACGCGCTCGGTTATCCGCGCGATCACCCGCACGTGGTCGCCGCGCGCGCGGCGCTCGACAAGCTGATCGTCCTGAAGCGCGACGAAGCCTATTGCCAGCCGTGCGTATCGCCGGTCTGGGATACCGTGCTCGCTTGCCAGGCGCTTATGGAGGTGGGCACCGACCGCTGCCTGGCGGGCGCGCGCAAGGGCCTCCTATGGCTGGTGCCGCGTCAGGAACTCGGCGTCGTCGGAGATTGGGCCGAGCAGCGGCCCGACGTACGTCCGGGAGGCTGGCCGTTCCAGTATGCCAATCCGCACTACCCTGATTTGGACGACACCGCCGTCGTGGTGATGGCGATGGCGCGCGGTGCCCGCCGTCTCTGCATCTCCGGCGGCGCGGACTTCAGCGAGCCGATCGGCCGCGGTCGCGAATGGGTGCTGGGACTGAAAAGTAGAAATGGCGGCTGGGGCGCGTTCGATGCGGACAACACGAGCGAGTATCTGAATCACATCCCCTTCGCCGATCACGGGGCGTTGCTGGACCCGCCGACAGCGGATGTGACCGCGCGTTGCGCGAGCATGATCGCGCAGCTCGGCATCGAATCGGACCGCGACGCGCTGATCGCTGCGCTGGACTTCCTGCGCCGCACCCAGGAATCCGACGGCAGCTGGTATGGCCGGTGGGGAATGAATTACATCTACGGGACCTGGTCCGCGCTGTGCGCGTTCAGCGCGGCGGGCGTGGGTTCGAATGCACCCGAAATACGGCGCGCCGTCGATTGGCTGCTCTCCATCAGGAATCCGGACGGAGGCTGGGGCGAGCACGGAGGCAGCTACGACCTCGACTACCGTAGCCACGAGGCGGCGTCCAGCACGGCGTCGCAGACCGCGTGGGCACTGCTCGGATTGATGGCTGCGGGCGAGGTAGACCACCCTGCGGTCGCGCGCGGCATCGAGTTCCTGATCGAGCGCAACGACGACAGCGGAGTCTGGACCGAGCCTCAGTTCACCGCAGTCGGCTTTCCGCGGGTGTTCTACCTTCGTTATCACGGCTACTCGAAGTACTTTCCTCTCTGGGCGCTCGCCCGATTCCGCAATCTCAAGAATGTCGCCGAGCCGCCGGTTCACCTGGGCATGTGAGCGCGGCCTCGATCGACAGCCGATGCGTCGTCGCAGTGACGGGCCTGGTGATCGAAGCGCGAATTGCCGCCGGGACCGGCGTGAGGCCGGTAGCCGCTGGCGGTGACAGAAAACGGCTTTTAGCCGCGCTCGAGCGTGAAGTCGCGCGCGGCGCGATCGCGATCATCAGTTTCGGGATCGCCGGCGGGCTGACGGCGGCGGCGGTGCCAGGCACCTGCGTCGTCGCCGACAACGTCGTCACGCCCGAGGGGCGCTGGCCGGTCGATGCATCGTGGACGGCGGCACTCACGCAGAACCTGCCCGGCGCGGTGCGCGGCAACGTCGCCGGCGCAGACGCAATCGTCGCCGCACCGGCCGATAAGCTCGCGCTGGGCCACGCGCTGGGCGCAATTGCCGTGGACACCGAATCGCACATTGCTGCTTCGTTTGCTTCCACCCGCCGCATCCCGTTCGCGGTAGTGCGGGTCGTCGCCGACCCTGTGGCGAGGCGGCTCGCCGCCGCAGCACTGCGAGGAATGCGACCGGATGGAAATATCAACTACGGAGCGGTGTTCGGATCGTTGTTGCGGCAACCGGGACAGTTGCCCGCGTTGACCCGAAACGCCATCGACGCGCGCACTGCGCTGCGCGCGTTGTCACGCGGGCGTCGACGCCTTGGGCCGGGACTGGGTTATCCTGATCTCGGACAACTTCTGCTCGACGTGTCGTGAGAACACGTACTGCGCCGGGCGCTGGCCGGCGAAGGAGAGCTCGGCGGCCATCGCGCCTTCGGTCCGTGCACCTCGCCGGCTGACGGCGAACGCCTTCAGAGGGTGGCGCACCGCATCCTGCACCGCGGTGGCCTCGAATCCACTGTGAACCATGCAGTCCGCACACTTCTCGTAGTTGCCGGTCCCGTAGGCGTCCCAGTTGGTCTCCTCCATCAGCTCGCGAAAAGTCTGGGCGTATCCCTCGCCGAGCAGGTAGCAAGGCCGCTGCCAGCCAAACACGGTGCGGGTCGGATTGCCCCACGGGGTGCACTGGTAGGTCTGGTTGCCGGCGAGGAAATCCAGGAACAATCCCGATTGGCTGAACGACCACGCGCGTCCGCCGCGACCACGGCGGAAAATGTCGCGGAAAAGCTGCTTCGTTTTCGTGCGATTCAGGAAATGCGCCTGGTCCGGAGCGCGCTCGTAAGCGTAGCCGGGCGACACGGTGATGCCATCCACGCCGAGCGCGCCGACCGTGTCGAAGAAACGCGCGACGCGCTCGGGATCGGCATCGTTGAAGAGCGTGCAGTTGATGTTGACGCGGAAGCCGCGCTCCTTGGCCGCCGCGATCGCCGCCACCGCGCGCTCGTAGACCCCTTCCTCGCATACCGAGCGATCGTGCATTTCCCTGTCGCCATCCAGATGCACAGACCAGACGAAATAGGGACTCGGCTGGAACAGCGCGAGCCTCTTTTTCATCAGCAGCGCGTTCGTGCACAGGTAGACGAACTTGCGGCGCGCGATGATGCCCGCGACCACGGCGTCGATCTCCTTGTGCAGGAGCGGCTCGCCGCCGGCGATGGACACGACGGGCGCGCCGCATTCATCGACCGCGGCGAGGCAATCCGCGAGCGACAGGCGCTGATTCAGGATTTCGTCGGGGTAGTCGATCTTGCCGCAACCCGCGCAGGCGAGGTTGCAGCGGAAAAGAGGCTCGAGCATCAGCACCAGCGGATAACGCTTTTGCCGGCTCAGCTGTTTGCGCACGACGTATGCGCCGATGCGCGCCTGCTGCAGGAGGGGGATGGCCACGGCAAATTCCCGACGGAAGGATGCGCTCAGGAGGCCGTAGCCGTCGCGCTGCGCGCGCGGATCAACTCGGCGGGAAGACGGAACTCGACGTTTTCCGTAATGCCGGCCAGCATCGACAACTCGATCGGGCCGGTGCTGCGCAGCGCCGCGACCACGTCGTTGACCAGATCCTCCGGCGCCGACGCGCCGGCGGTGACGCCGACAACGTCGGATTCGCGGAACCAGCCGCTACGCACCTCGCTGCCATCGGCGATCAGGTAGCTCGGCACCCCGATCTCGAGTCCGATTTCGCGCAGCCGATTGGAGTTCGAGCTGTTCTTGGCTCCGACCACCAGGATCACGTCCGCGATCTTGGCCAGCTCGCGGACCGCCGATTGTCGATTCTGCGTCGCGTAGCAGATGTCGTTGGTATCGGGGCCGACGACGTCGGAGAATCGACGCTCGATCGCGGCAATGACGCCTCGCGTATCGTCGACACTGAGCGTCGTCTGGGTGATATATGCGACCGGCGTGTCAGGATGCAGATCGAGCGCCGCGACATCGGCCGCGGTCTGCACCAGCAGGACGTGCCCGGGAATCTGACCCATCGTTCCCTCGACTTCGGGATGACCCGCGTGTCCGACGAGGATCACGCGGCGGCCCGCGGCGACATAGCGCTTGCCCTGTCCATGGACCTTCGCGACCAGCGGACACGTGGCATCCAGCACGCGCAGCCCCCGCTCGCGCGCATCGTCCTCGACGCTCGTCGCAACGCCGTGCGCGCTGAAGATCGAGATCGCCCCCGTTGGAATCTCCGAGAGGTCTTCGACGAAACGCGCACCCTTGGCGCGCAGTCGCTCGACGACATGCCGGTTGTGGACGATCTCGTGGCGCACATAAACAGGCGCGCCAAAAATCTGCAGCGCCCGCTCGACGATGTCGATCGCGCGAATGACACCCGCACAAAACCCACGGGGCTGCGCGAGAATCACGCGCATTCGGCCAACCGCTGCCGACGCCGATGCATCGCCGCCGCCATCGCGGACTCGATCCGTGCAGGGTCGACCTTAACCGTCATCTGTACAATCATGCCTCTTTGCGGTTCCCGCGACAAGCCCGGGCAAGGATCAACGATTGCGAGCACTGATTGCGCGTGTAGTCGGCGAGTGCGCACGGCATCCGTGGCCCGTGATCCTCATCGCCGCGGCGCTTGGCGTGGTGGCGGGGATCTACGCCGTTCGGCACATTGCCATCGATACCGATACGTCGAAGCTGATCGCGCAAAATCTGCCGTGGCGTCAGCGCGAGATCGACTTCGCGAAGGCTTTTCCTCAGCGCGTTGCCGTGATCGCCGTGGTCGTCGATGCACCGACGCCCGATCTGGCGGAACAGGTGACGACCGACCTCGCGCGACAGCTCGCGAGCAACAAGGAAGCGTTTCTCGTCGTGCGGCGGCCGGATGGAGGGCCGTTCTTCAATCGCGTCGGCCTGCTCTTCGCACCGACCGAGGAAGTGGCACGAACGACACAACAGATGATCGCGGCGCAGCCCCTGCTGGGGACCCTCGCGGCTGATCCGACGTTGCGCGGGGTGATGGATGCGCTGGCGCTGGTGCTCGAAGGCGTGCGCCGCGATGCGATCAAGCTAGACGACTTGGCGCGGCCGCTCGCAGCGTTCGCCGATGCCCTCGACGCGATCGAGAGCGGACAACCAGCGCGATTCTCGTGGAGAACGTTGATCCTTGGGCGGCCCGCCGACCCGCGCGAGCTGCGTCGATTCATCCTGGTGCAGCCGGCGTTGGATTTCGGCGCGTTGCAGCCGGGTGCGCGGGCGGTGCAGGCAATCCGGAAGGCTGTCAGCGAACTTGCGATCTCGTCTGATTCACGCGTCCGTGTTCGGCTCACGGGCCCTGTGCCACTCGCCGACGAAGAGTTCGCGACGCTCGCCGAAGGCGCCGCACAGAATGCCATCGTGACCATGCTTCTGGTCGTAGCCCTGTTGTGGATGGCGGTTCGCTCCGGCCGCCTGATCCTCGCCATTCTGCTGAGCTTGCTGGCCGGAATGACCGTGACCGCGGCTTTCGGGCTTTTCGTGTACGGCGCCTTCAATCTCATTTCGATGGCCTTCGCCGTCCTGTTCATCGGACTCGGTGTCGACTTCGGCATCCAGTTCTGCGTCTGCTACCGAGCCAAGCGACACCAGAGCAACGATCTCAAGCTCGCATTGCGCGAGTCCGGAGCCGAGGTCGGGGTGCCGCTCGCGCTCGCCGCGGCATCGACGGCCGCCGGCTTCTACGCTTTCCTACCTACCGACTATCGCGGCGTATCGGAGCTCGGCCTGATCGCCGGGACCGGCATGGTGGTCGCGTTCGTGACCACCATCACTCTATTGCCCGCGCTGGTGGCGGTGCTGCGCCCATCCGGTGAACGCGTTGCCGTCGGATACGCTGCGTTTGCGCCGCTCGACCGATTTCTGGCGCGGCATCGGCTGGGCGTGCTCCTTGCAGCCGCGGCTATTGCGCTTGGCAGCGTGTCCCTGTTGCCGCGGCTCCAGTTCGACTTCAATCCGCTGCACTTGCGCAGTGCACAGACCGAGTCGGTCGCTACGCTGCTCGACCTCATGCAGAATTCCGATACGACGCCGAACACGATCGAGGTTCTGGCGCCCACGCTCGACGCTGGCGTTGCGCTGGCGAAGCGACTCTCGGCGCTGCCGGAAGTCAGCCGTGCGGTCACGCTGGCGAGCTTCATTCCGGAAGCACAGGAAAACAAGCTCGCCGTACTTGCCGACGCCGCGATGCTTCTGGATCCCGCGCTCGATCCGCCACAGGTGAAACCGCCGCCAAGCGACGAAGACGACGTTCGCGCCATGCAGCGAACGTCGCGGGCGCTCGATGAGGTGGCTCGGGCAAATCCCGGCAGCAACGCAGCCGCCGACGCCGCCCGACTTTCTCGATTGCTGAGCGTGCTCGCTGACGGTCCGCGGGCGACCCGAGAGCGCGTGCGTGAAGCATTGATCCCGGGACTCGTTCTCATGCTCGACCAATTGCGCGCCGCGCTGCAAGCCGTGCCAGTCACCCTGGATCAGTTGCCCGCGGACCTGGTGCGCGACTGGACCGCCCCCGATGGGCGCGCCCGCATCGAAGTGTTTCCCAAAGGTGACGCCAACGACAATGCGGTGTTGCGGCGGTTCGTGTCCGCCGTGCGGGAGGTGGCTCCCGATGCCACGGGCACCACGGTCGGAATTCAGGAATCGAGCCGCACCATCGTGCGCGCCTTCATCGAAGCCGGGCTCTGGGCGCTCCTCTCGATCACCGTGCTGCTCGCGATCACGTTGCGCCGGGCGACCGATGTCCTGCTGACGCTGGCGCCGCTGACGCTCGCCGGCCTGCTCACGCTCGGGACGTGCGTGATCGTCGGTCTGCCGCTCAATTTCGAGAACATCATCGCCTTGCCGCTGCTGTTCGGCATCGGCGTGGCTTTCAGCATCTATTACGTCATGGCATGGCGCGGAGGTGCCGAGCATCTGTTGCAGTCGAGCCTGACGCGCGCGGTATTGTTCAGTGCGCTGACCACGGGCACGGCATTCGGCAGCCTCTGGTACTCGCACCATCCCGGCACCTCGAGCATGGGAAAACTGCTCGCGCTGTCGCTGGCATACACGCTCGTGGCCGCCCTGCTGTTTCTGCCGGCACTGTTGACAGCGGTGCGCCGCCGTCGTTGAAGTATCCATGCAGACTTCGTTCACGCACGCCGGCATCGGTGATGCATGAGTGGCTGGAATTGGGTCGCTTGCATCTAGTCCGTGCTGTCGCGGCCCTGGTCGTCGGCTCAGCCGTCGCCGGTTGCGCAACGGTGCCCACCGCGAGTAATCAGGAGAACAACGACCCGTTCGAGGCGACGAATCGCGCCGTCTTCAACATGAACACAGCCATCGATAGCAGCGTGATCAAGCCGATCGCGGAGACGTATCGCGCGATCTTCCCGCCGTTCGTGCGCGACCGGGTCAGGATGTTCATCGATAACCTGACCGAGCCGCGCATTTTCGCCAACGACGTGCTGCAAATGCGGGTCAATGCCGCATTGACGACCTTCGGCCGCTTTTTCATCAACTCGACTTTTGGTCTCGCAGGGTTGTTCGATCCGGCGGGCGAGCACGGCCTGGCCAAGCAATCAGGAGATTTCGGCGAGACGCTGTATATGTGGGGCGTCGCCAGCGGACCCTACCTCGTGCTGCCGCTTTTCGGACCGTCGAATGTTCGCGATGCGTTCGGCCTGGCGGTCGATCTCTACACGACGCCGCCTGCGCACTTGTTTCGAGGATCCACCGGCGTCTGGGTCAACGTCGGCGTCTATACGGTCAGCGGCTTCGACCTGAGGGCCAGAAACATCGAGACACTCGACCAGATCAAGGCCAGCGCGCTCGACGAGTACGCACAGTTTCGCAGCATCGCACGGCAATATCGCGACGCCCAGCTGCGCGCTGCGCGCGGCTTGGCCGAGCAACCCCAGGAGGAGCTGGTCGACCCTGGAGCATCTCCCGAGTGACACCGGATGCGCAGTGCGCCGCGTCGCGAACTGCGGCCTCGCAATGACCCGCTCAGGTCTTGCGCATCAGTCGTTCGTACTGCTGGCGCAGGCTGTCGATCAGCGCAGCGGGACCACCCGACTTCAGGATCGCCCCGAATTCGGAGCGTTTGGTCGCGAGTTCGCTGATGCTTCCGCTCAGGTAGACGTCCACGATCTTCCACGCGTCGCCCGAACCTCGCATCAGGTAGTTCAACGTGACCGGCTCTTCCTTGGTCCGCAACAGTCGCGTGCGCACGATGCGGCCCGTGTTGCGCGACTGAACCTCCGGATCGACTTCGAAACTTTCCCCCGCGTATCCGTTGAAGCGATTCGCGTAGGTCGCGATGGTCATTTGCGAAAAAGCGTCGACCAGCGCGGTCTGCTGTTCGGACGGGATCGCGCTCCAGTCGGGCCCGATCGCAATGCGCGTCATGGCCGGCAGGTCGAACGTCGCGCGAATCACCGGAGCAAGCTTGTCGTAGCGGCCGCGGACCCCGAGCGAGTCGGCCTGCTTCATGACCGATAGTAACGCATCGTAAAAGGTACGAATGGGCGCCGTCGCGGGATCGGTATCCCGATTCTGCGCGCGCACCGGCAGGGCGAATCCGGCCATCAGCACGCCGATGCCCAGGCACGCCTGCCGACGCCGCGAGCTGTGGCTATACCGCATGCTCACTCCCCTTCGAACTCGCACAATGCGTGCGATGCGATGCCTTTGCCGCGAAGGCGGTCCCGGCCGCCGAGGTCGGGCAGATCGACCACAAAGCAGCACTCGACCACCTCGCCGCCGAGGAGCTCGACAAGCCTCGCGGCGGCCTCGGCGGTGCCGCCCGTTGCGATCAGATCGTCGACGATCACTACCTTCTCGCCGTTGCCGACGGCGTCGAGATGGATTTCCATGCGCGCGGTGCCGTATTCGAGGTCGTACGCCTCCTCGATCGTCTCAGCAGGCAGTTTACCCTGCTTGCGGATGGGCACGAATCCCTTGCCCAGTCGGTAGGCGAGGGCAGAGCCGAAGATGAGGCCGCGCGACTCGATGCCGATGACCTTGTCGAAGGATCGATGCTCGTAGCGATCGGCCAGCTCATCGATCGACAGCCGGAACCCGACGGGATCCTTCAGCAGCGTAGTGATGTCGCGGAACATGATGCCCGGCTTCGGGTAGTCGGGAATCGTGCGTATCAGTGACTTGATCGCGTCTCGACTGGATTCGCGGTTCGCGTCGCGTTTCAGGTGTTCGTCTGCCATGTTTCATTCGTTCCTGAAATGATCCGGCCGTCGGCGATGACGACCCCGATCGTAGCACCAGGGATTTATCACGCCGTGAGTTTCATCACGACGATGGTCAGATCGTCGTCACGCTGCCTGACGCCACCGAACTCGCTCAACTCCGCGAGAACCGAAGCGATCAGCATCTCCGGTTCTTGTTGACGACGCGTCACCACGGCCCTCGCCAGCCGGTCGATGCCGAACAGCGCGTCGGCGTCGTTTTGCGTTTCCGTAATGCCGTCGGTATAGAAAACGACGATATCGCCGGCCCGCAACGGCACCTTGACCTCGGAGAATTCCGCGTCTTTCCTGATGCCGAGCAGGATACCGTCGGCGTCGAGCAAGGTGCAGCTGGATTCATCGGCTCGCAGCAGAAGCGCCGGTGGATGCCCGGCATTGGCGTAGGAGAGCTCGCGCGTGGCCGCATCGAACGTCGCGCAGAATGCGCTCATGAAGGACCGGGCTCGGTCGAGATCCTCGTACAGGAGCTTGTTCACTGCTGAAAGTATGCGCGCGGCGCTTTGCGCGATCTGCCTTTCGGACAGGAACAGGGTGCGTGCCTCGGCCATCAGCAGCGCCGCGCCCACGCCATGTCCGGACACGTCGCCGACGAAACTGTCCACGCCATTGATCCCACGCGGGAAATAGCCGAAATAATCGCCGCCGACCTCGACCGCGGGGATGCAGCGTCCGGCGACGCGCACGCCGGCCAGCGTCAGCGGATCCTCGGGAAGCAGCGATCGCTGAATCTGCCTCGCGATATCCATGTGCGCACGCGTCACCGCGAGCTCGATTTCCGCGACGCGCGTTCTTTCCTCGGCGATGCGCAGGTCGCGGTCGCGTGCTTCCAGCGTCGCGCCCATGCTGTTGAACGCGCCCGCGAGCAGCGCGAGCTCGCTGCGACCGCCCACCAGTCGCGCGCGCGCGCCCAGATCGCCCGATGCGAGCTTGCCGGTCGCGGCCACGAGTGCATCCACCTGGCGCAGGATGAAGAAGTTGGCGCCGAACCACGCGGCGCCCAGCGCGACCAGCGTCACCAGGCCGAGCGCGAGAAGGTTGCGGACCAGGCGTCGATTGATATCGGCGAGCGCGACCGACCTGGACACGCCGATGGTGGCATGGAGATCGAAGCCGGCAATGAGCGGAGCATGCGCCCACAAGCGGTCGACTCCTTGCGCATCGGTGGCCTCGAAGACTCCACCGTCCTTTTGCATGGATAGCGTGGCAAGAACTGATGGCTCGGGGAGGATCCTGCCAATCCAGCCTTCGGCATCGGGCAAGCGTGCAATCACCGTCCCGTTGCGGTCGGTCACCACCAGGATGGCGCCATCGGGGAATTGAACGTTCGAGAGGGCCATGGTAAGCCAGCTCAAGCTCTGCGCCGCGAAGACCACTGCCTCCACCTTGCCTGCGTTGTCGACCATCGGATACGCATAGTTGATCTGCGGAAGCTGCGTGACGCGGCCAATCTGATAGTCACCGATCGCAAAGCGCCGGGTCTGCACCGCCTGTGCGAAGTAGGGACGATCCGCGATATTGACCGACCCCCGTACCGCGCGCGCGCTGCACGACACGTCGCCGTCGGGCTCGGCGAGGCCGAAATTGAGGTACAGCGGGTACGCCGTGAGCATATCCGCCAGAAGCGCCTGGCATGCGGCGCGGCCCTTCGTGCGCAACTGCGGCAGCCGTCCAAACGCGGTCAGCAACTCGCGCGCCGCCTCGATATGCGCGGCCTGGTTACTGGTTGCGATGCGGATGAGCCGCATCGCATCGGCGTTGACATGGGCGATCGCGACTTTGCGCTCATCGGCCTGCGTGTACATCACCAGAGCCAGCCACGGCACGAGCACCAGGGCGACCAGTCCGAGCAGCCGCAGCCGCAAGCTGACAAACGGCGTCGGAACTGGTTCCATCTGGTGGACTGTAACGGCCAAATCGATAGCGTCTCGCTTGCCCTCGGCGGGCGCAGCGTCGTTGCTCGTCGTCGCCATAGTGCGGACTATGCCTCCTCCTCGCGCCTAGCCGCGCCCGCCGATCGCGGCGCGATACCGACTACCGATCCGACCGTTACAGTCCACTAGCCGGTGGGCGCGTGCATGGGCAGGATGACCATCTGCATGCCTTCGTGCTCGAGGCGCCGCTGGATCGCATAGACGATCTGGTTGTGCAGCAAGCGTGTAAGCCATGTTTCATTGTCGAAGACGAGCTTGGAGGCAAAGAACACGACCTGCGGAAATTCGGCGTGCGCCTCGCGGCACAGCTTGACCATCTCCTCCACGCCGTCCACGCCGAACCCCAGGTAGTACTTCGATGCGATGCCGTGCTGGCGCGCGAGCTCCATGTAGAACTCCATGTCCTTTAGCCGCTGCACTCTCAGCGCGTCGCACGTTTGATCGCCACCATAGCTGCGCACGTCGACCGGCTGCGCACTAACCACCAGGAAATTCTTGTAGAACCCCGGCCACGTCCTCAGGACGGTGCGCGATGCGTGGACCAGGCCGCTGCGATTGCGGCCGATAATGAAGGCCGCCGTCGGACGCGCTGGGTCGAGGCGCGGCCGCGCCGCGAAGTGACCCGCGGGCGCGGCGTAGAGCTGGTCAGCTCGACTCACTCCGGCGGCGGTGTCGTCGTAATGACGTCGTATCGCCAACCCGGCCGCGACGACCAGACCTGTGATGATCAGAGTGATCCAACCGCCTTCTGAGAATTTCTCCACGGTGGTCACCACCAGGATGCCTGCGCACACGGCGAAGCCGGTAAGAGACAGCAGCAGGCGCGCCTTCCAGCGCGCGTCGTCGCGGTGGCCTACCCAATATCTGATCAGACCGGCGAGCGAGAGCGAAAATGTCAGGAACACGTTGATGCTGTAGAGAACGACCAGCACCGAGACATTGCCGGTCGTGATCAGCAGCACCGCGACGGCAGCGATCGCCATCAGGATGACGCCGTTCTGAGTGACGAGGCGGCTGGAAAGATTGCGAAACTGATGCGGCATCCACGAGTCGATCGCCATGTTGGCGAGCACCGCCGGTCCGCCGAGAAAGCCGGTGTTGGCCGCCACCAGCAGCAGTCCCGCTTCGAATGCGAGGACGGTGACCAACGTAGCGGCGTTGAGCCACGGCGTCTGCCAGCCGAAGCTGGCGATGATGGCTTCGAAGGTCACTGCATTGAGCGTGCGGCCGTCGACGTGCCGGGCATCCCAAAGTAAATACAGGATGATGATGCCCGCCGCGGTGAACGCGAGCGAAAGCGCCATGTAGAACATCGTCCACTTGCCCGTCTGAACGCGCGGCTCGGCGAGCGACTGCACGTTGTTCGACACCGCTTCGATACCTGTATAGGTCCCACCACCCAGCGAATAGGCACGCAGCAGCAGTGCCGCGACCGCGACCCATCCCAGATCGCCGCCGAGTTGCCGCGTCTGGGTCACGGTTTCGGCGAGCATCCCCGGCAGGCGATCGCCGTGTGCCATCACGCCATACGCGATCAACACGGAATGAGTTGCCACGAAGCCGATGAAGATTGGCAGCAGGAAGCGTATCGACTCCTTCATCCCGCGCATGTTCAGATACAGCAGCACCAGCGTCAGCACGACTTCGATACCCAGCTTGGCCGTTCCCAAGGCAGCGGGCAGCAGCGAAAAAAGTGCGTCGACGCCGCTGGCCACCGAGATGGAGATGGTGAGCACATAGTCGACGATCAAGGCGCTGCCAGAGATCAGTCCCGCGTGCGACCCGAGCAGTTTCGACGCGACCTTGTAGCCGCCGCCGCCGTTCGGGAACAACTCGATGACCTGGTTGTACGCCACCGCGATGACGAAGACGGTCACCGCGGTCATGGCCGCGAGGTACAGACTCAGTGGCGTGTGCGCACCCAGCGCCAGAAACGCTTCCTCTGGACCGTAGCAGGCAGACGACAGCCCGTCGGCGCCGAGCCCGACCCAGGCAATGAAGGCGACGAGGGCGACATGCTTGCGCGACTCGCCGCTGAACGGATCGAGCGCCTTGCCCAGCAGGGATTCACGCCAACGAGTCGACTGCTTCACACGCTCTCCCTCGTTTTCCTCAGAGGCCGGGGCCCGCCCGCTGTCAGGCTACGCCGACAACGCTCCGCGCTCAACGGACCGCTCGAAGCCTCGGGCGTGGAACACGCCGAGCGGCTATCTGAAACGTAGGTTGTCGGGGGAGAGCTGAGCTATGGCTGCGCAACCCATCAGCTTCATTCCGCGCACGAGCTCCGCTCGCATCAGCCCGAGCGCTCGCTCGACACCCTCTTCGCCTCCCGCTGCGAGGGGATAGAGATAGTAGCGGCCGATGCCGACCGCCTTGGCCCCGAGGGAAAGGGCCTTCAGCACATGGGTGCCACGCTGGACGCCACCATCCATGATCACGTCGATTCGATCCCCGACGGCGTCGACGATCTCGCCTAGTTGATCGAAGGCCGAACGCGAGCCATCGAGCTGCCGCCCGCCATGGTTGGACAATATGACGCCCGTGCAGCCGATCTCGGCCGCGCGTTTGGCATCGGCCACCGACATGATGCCTTTCAGGCAGAACTGGCCATCCCAAAGTCGGACCATCTCCGCGACGTCGTCCCAGTTCATCGACGGGTCCAGCATCTCAGTGAAATAGCGTCCGATCGACATCGTGCCGCCGCCCATGTCGACATGCTCGTCGAGTTGCGGCAATTTGAAGCGTTCGTGCGTCACGTAGTTGACACCCCACATGGGCTTGAGAGCGAACTGCAGCATTCCGCCCAAGGTGAGCCTGAATGGAATGGAGAATCCAGTTCGCAGATCTCGCTCGCGATTGCCCCCGGTGATGCTGTCGACGGTGAGCATCATCACGTCGGTGCCGGCGGCTTTCGCGCGCTGCATCATCGCCCGGTTGAGGCCGCGGTCCTTGTGGAAATAGAACTGATAGACCTGCGGTGTCGCATATTTGCTGCGCACCGCCTCGATGCTCACGGTGCCCAGCGAGGATACGCCGAACATCGTGCCGTACTTCGCGGCGGCCGCTGCCACCGCGAGCTCGCCCTGATGATGGAACAGGCGCTGCAACGCGGTAGGCGAACAATAGACGGGCATGGCGAGCTTCTGCCCCATGACCGTCACCGAGAGATCGACGTCTGCTACGCCGCGCAGGACGTTCGGGACGAGATCGCATCGCTCGAAACTCGCCGTATTACGGTGATGGGTCACTTCATCGTCGGCAGCGCCGTCGATGTAATCGAAAATTGGACCGGGCAGCCTGAGTCGCGCCAATCGCCGGAAATCATGAAAATTGTGGCAGTCGCGCAAACGCACCTTGCACTCCCGACGCCATTCGCTCCGGCGCAGCGATCTATTTCAGGTGTTCGGCGAGAAAGTCCATCGTTCGGCGCCAGGCAAGCTCGGCCGCCACGACGTCGTGCTTCAGGTATGTCAGGTTCTTAGAGTCCGCCGTTTCGTTGGCGAAGGCATGCTTGGCGTGATAGCGATGAAACTCGAACTTCGCGTTGGCGTCGCGGAGCTTTTTCTCCAACTCGTCGACCTTGGCAATCGGAAACACCGTGTCCTGCGTGCCCCAATGCGCCAACAGCGGCGCTTTGACCTTGGTCGCATCGACATATTCGAGCGGAGGAAAGCCGTACCAGACGACACACGCATCTGCCTCAGGAACGTTCACCGCGGAAAGAAGCGTAAGCGCGCCGCCCATGCAGAAGCCAGTGATGCCGACCTTCAGACTGCCCGACGCTTTGAGATACTGAACTGCGCCGCGCACGTCCTGACCGGCCGCATCGCCGAAGTCGAGCTGGGTCATCAGGTGCTCGGCTTCGTTCGCCTCGAGCGCGACCTTGCCACGGTAGAGGTCCGGCACCAAGGCACGATACCCGGTCGCCGCGAGTTTGTTCGCCACGCCCTTGATCTGATCGTTGAGACCCCACCACTCCTGGATTACCACTATGCCCGGCGCGCCCATCGCGTTTTCCGGTTCGGCAAGGTAGCCAGCGACGCTCTGCCCGTCGGGGCGCGCGTAACGGATCATTTTGGGCATCGCGTTCTCCTCTGTACTCGACCGTCGTTCGTCGCGGTCAATGGCGGATCAGTCTACTGGAACCGTTCGGTACTTCGCGACCTCGGCTGCGTTGATGGCCTTTCCGCGATTGCCCCACGACTGGCGAATATAAGTCACGACGTCCGCGACCGCCTGATCGCTCAGCGAAGGGCCGAAGGGTGGCATGCCGAAAGGGCGCGGGTTGTCGCGCGTCGCTGGCGGAAACCCGCCAAACAGAACCATCCGAATCGGATTGACCGAGAATTCCATGCTGATCGCCTGATTGTTGGCGAGCGGCGGGTACATCGGCGGAACACCGAGGCCACCGACGCCGTGACAGGACTTGCAGTGCGTATCGTAGATTTTGGCACCGGTTTCGAACGATGCGGTACTCTGTCCCTCGGTCGGTCTGATCTGCGCAGGATCGTCGGGCGTTCCACTTTGCGCGAACGATTTCAGATAGACCGCCATCGCCTGCGTGTCGCTCTCGGTCAGGTACTGCAAGCTGTCATGCACGACCTGCGCCATCGGTCCGAACACAACGCCGCGGTTGGAAATACCGGTGCGCAGCAGTGCTACCACATCGCTGATCTGCCACTGACCAAGCCCCGCCTCGCGGTTGGAGGTCAGCGACGGCGCATACCAGTCCTGCAATGGGATCAGGCCGCCAGCCAACTGCTTGTCCTTGACCGTTGCACCCAGCATGTTGCGGCTGGTATGGCATGCGTCACAATGCCCGAGCCCCTGTACCAGGTAGGCGCCACGATTCCATTCCGGAGTTTCGTCGGCACGCGGTGCGAACACGCCCGGTTCGAAGTAAAGCGCGCGCCAGCCCATGAGGAGGTTTCGCTGGTTATAGGGAAACTGCATGTCGTGGGGTGTATTGCGCCTGCGCACCGGCTTCAGCGACCAGATGTATCCGTAGATCGCGTCAGCGTCGGCACGCGTGATTTTGGTATAGCTGGGGTACGGGAACGCGGGATAGAGCAGCGACCCGTCACGCGATCTGCCTTCGTGGAGCGCCCTCCAGAAATCGTCGGGGCTCCACTTGCCGATGCCCGTCTCAGGATCCGGCGTGATATTCGGCGTGTACAGCGTGCCGAATGGAGTCTTCATCTCGAGCCCGCCAGCAAACGGTTCGCCCCCGCGCGCGGTGTGGCAGGCGACGCAATCCCCGGCTCGAGCGAGATATTCGCCATCGGTTTGCGCGGGATTTCGCGCCGCGCTCGGTCCCGGCTGTGCTTTGGTTGCTTTGGTCGCCTGCGCATATGCGTAATGCAGACCGAAGTCGCTGAGCGTACCCATCGTGCCGGCCAGCATCACTCCGAGAAGGACGGCCCTGCGCGTGCGACTTTGGGAATTCATACGCCCCTCCTCTATCGCGGCTGACTGCCGCACGCTGTGGGGAGCTTCTGCTTGGTATCCAGCACCGGACCCGTCGAGGGCGCGCCAGGCTGTGTCGCCAAATAGGCCGTGATGGCCGAAGTATCGGGCCCATTCAACTTCGCTGCGATCTTCGCCATGCAGTCCGGCTCGTCGGCGTGCCGAACACCGCGCTGCCACGCCCCTATTTGCGCCGATAGGTAATTCGGATCGAGCCCGACCAGACCCGGAATTCCAGGCAGCATTCCCGTGAGTGCCATGCCGTGGCAGGCGGCGCACGCGGGTATACCTTTGACGGGGTCTCCCTTTCGCACCAGTGCTTCCCCGTGGGCAAGCACGTCCTTGGTTGCCGACGGCGGAATCGGCGTAGGAAACGGCGGCTGGAGTTTCGAATAATAGGTCGCGACTTCGCGCAGATATTCGTCGGACGAGTAGCGGACGAAATACACCATCAGGGGATAAGTGCGTCTCCCGTCCCGAAAACTAGCCAATTGCCGATACAAATATTCCGCAGGCTTGCCGGCGATGCGCGGGTAGTACTCGTTGCGGCGAATGCCTTCTCCCTGGTTTCCGTGGCAGGCCGCGCAGGCGAGCAATCGCTGTTCAAGGGTGTCGGAGAATTCGATTCCGCTGTCGGCGGCCCGCACAGCCGTCGCGCCAAGGACGATCGGCGCGGCGATCAGAGCCAGGAAGCATCCAGGCTGCAACATGGCTAGAGTTTAAACCGTCGCTGGGGGTCCGTCCTGTCGGGCCGGCGCGGCAAAGACGTCCCTGCCTTCCCGGCCCGACCGTAACAACCGCACTCGCTCGCCCGCTAATCGCTAGAATCGGCTGCATGGCATCCGGGAATCGAGTCGAAATGAGCCGTGCATGGTCGTTCGTCGTCATCGCGCTCGCGTCGCTGATCGCGGGCTGCGCGAGCCTGCCCCCGCCGGAAGGTCGGACCGCGACCGTCGCTCTGACCGATACGGCGCAGACCCGCCTTGGCCTCGCGGTCGCGCAAGGCGTCGCCGCGAATCCCGGCAGGACGGGTATTCATGCGCTGGCCGAGCCCTACGACGCGTTCGCCGCGCGCATCCTGCTCGCTGCCGCCGCGGAAAAATCACTCGATGTGCAGTACTACATCTGGCATGGCGACCAGGTCGGCTACCTCATGTTCGAAGCGCTGTGGCAGGCCGCCGAACGCGGGGTGCGAGTACGGCTGTTGCTCGATGACCTCAATACGGGCGGGCTCGACCGGACGATCGCCACGCTCGATGCGCATCCGAACATCGAGGTGCGCCTTTACAACGCGGTCGTCCAGCGTGAGACCCGCGTGCTCAATTTCCTGACCGACTTCACGCGCGTCAACCGGCGCATGCACAACAAGTCGTTCACCGCCGACAACCAGGTGAGCGTCGTGGGTGGGCGCAACATCGGCAACGAGTACTTCGGCGCGGGAAGCGGGGTCGGGTTCGCCGACCTGGACGTGATCGCGCTGGGGCCACCGGTGCGCGATGTGTCGAAGGAATTCGATCTCTACTGGAACAGTCCGTCTGCGTATCCTGCCGCGAGCTTTGTCGGCGCCGCCGGGCCGGAGGGCGTCGCCAATCTCGAGGCCAAGTTCGCAACGACGCGCGCCGACCCGGAATCGGTCGCGTACCTCGAGGCCGTACGCGCGACTCCGCTGATTCGCGACTTGCTCGACAGGCAACTCGCTCTCGAGTGGGACACCGCGCAACTCGTCTATGACGATCCCGCGAAGACGCTGGACACCACCGAGCGCACCGACGTCTTGCTCTTCCCGCAACTGGTGCAGACGATGGGCCGCCCGCAGAAAACCCTCGACCTGGTCTCGCCGTATTTCGTGCCGGGCGCCGATGGCACATCGTCGCTCGCGGCGCTCGCCCAGAGCGGGGTGAAGGTGCGCATTCTCACCAACTCCCTGGCGGCTTCGGATGAAAAGTCCGTCCACGCGGGCTATGCGAAGCGCCGCCAGGACCTTCTCTTGGCCGGCGTTAAACTCTACGAGCTGAAGCCGACCGCCGCACAAGGATTACGCAAGGGTGAGGCCAGGTTCGGGTCGAGTTCGTCTGCGGGATTACACGCGAAGACTTTCGCTGTTGACCGCAGCCGCATCTTCGTCGGCTCGTTCAATTTCGACCAGCGCTCCGCGCTGCTGAACACCGAGATGGGACTGGTAATCGAGAGTCCGGTGCTCGCGCAACGCCTTGGCCTATTCTTCGACGCCGACGTCGCGATGGCCGCGTACGAAGTCGTGCTGGCGGAAGATAGCCGCAATCTGGAATGGATCGAGCAAACCCCTTCCGGCAGCAAGCGTTACGACACGGATCCGGACACCAGCTGGCTCCTGCGCAGGCAAGTCGATTTCCTGTCGATACTACCGATCGAATGGCTGCTCTAGTGACCGACGGTTCGTCCTCCCGGGTCGACGTGGGCGTGCTGCGCGAATTCATCGCCTCTGCATTTCGCCACCTCGGCATGCCGGAGAGCGATGCACAGACCGTTGCGGCGCTGATGGCGGATGCCGATCTGCAGGGCTCGGACGGGCACGGCGTGATCCGGCTGCCGCACTATACGCGTCGCATTCGTGCCGGCGGCCTCAACCTGCATCCGTTGATCAGGACGGTGCAGGAGCGACCGGCGATGGCGCTTCTCGACGGCGACAACGGCATGGGCCATCTGGTCATGACGCGTGCCGCCGAGCTCGCGATAGACAAGGCGCGCGCCGTGGGCGTCGCCTGGGTCGGAGCGCGCATGAGCAATCACGCGGGACCGGCGTCGCTGTACGCGCGCATGCCCGTCGCCCATGACATGATCGGCATGTACTTCGCAGTCGGCAACGCCAATCACCTGCCGCCGTGGGGCGGCCTCGACCTGCTGCTGTCCACCAATCCGATCGCGGTTGCGGTTCCCGCGGAGCGCGAGCCGGCGGTCGTGCTTGATATGGCGACGACCGTCGCCGCTTACGGCAAGGTGAAGGCGAAGGCACAGCGCGGCGAAGCGATGCCGGAGGGCTGGATGATCGATCGTGACGGCCGACCGCTCACCGATCCGCGCCGCGCCGAAGAAGGCTTCCTGCTGCCGATCGGAGGTTACAAGGGTTACGGTCTGGCGCTCATCGTGGGACTGCTCGCCGGAACGCTTAACGGCGCGGCGATGGGCAAGGACATCATCGACTTCAACCAGGACGACACCAGCGCCACCAATACGGGGCAGGCGATCGTCGCCATCGATATCTCGGCTTTCGGAGACCTCGCGGCGTTCAAGGCTCGCATGGATACGCTGATCGACGACCTGCGCACCAGTCGCCGTCTGCCCAACGTTGACCGGATCTGGCTGCCCGGCGAGCAAAGCAACGCGCGGCGGGCCGACAATCTGCGGAACGGCATCCCGATCCCCGGCGCTTTGCGGCAGAATCTTGATCGCCTGGCGGACGATCTCCGCATCGGCCGCCTCGCCTGAGGCGGCAAGCAACCCGACGTCAATGACGAGAGGACTCATGCTCACAGCGCTTCGCGTTACCGGTCGGATGGTCGTTGCGACCGCACTCCTCGTCGGCGCATCACCGGTGGGTGCGCAATCCACGTACCCCAACCGGACGATACAGCTCATCGTTCCGCTCGCGGCGGCGAGCGCCGTCGACAATGCCGCGCGCATACTTGCGCAGCGCATGGCGCAGAACATGGGACAGTCGGTCGTCGTCGAGAACCAGCCCGGTGCGGCAGGATTGATCGGGGCCGATCGCGTGGCCAAGGCGGCGCCGGATGGCTACACCATCGGAGGGTTCAACGACAGCATCATGACCATGCTGCCGAATCTCCACGCGAGCATGCCGTGGGACATCCTCAAGGATTTCGAACCGATATCGCTGGTCGCGACGGTCGAGTGGGGACTCGTGGCCAACAACGACGCCCCCTACAAGACCGTGGCCGACTTCATTGCCGCGGCCAAGGCGAATCCGGGAAAAATCAACTACGGATCCGGCGGCAACGGCAGCCCGCAGCACGTCGCCATGGAATTGTTTGCGTCCGCGGCAGGCATCTCGTTGACACACGTGCCGTACAAGGGCGCGACGCAGGCGGCCCTCGACGTAGCCTCGGGACAGGTGAGCGTCGCGTTCCAGGGCCTGTCCACGGTCGCCCCGCTCGTTCGCAGCGGGAAGCTGCGGCTGCTCGCGGTGACGACCCGCAATCGCCTGCCACAGTTCCCCGACGTGCCGACGATTTCGGAGTCAGCGTTGCCGGGGTTCGAGTTCAATTCCTGGTTTGCGCTGATGGCGCCGGCACGCACGCCGAAGCCAATCATCGCTCGCCTCTACGTAGAAGTACAGAAGGCGCTCGCCGACCCCGAGGTGCGCGAACGGCTGGACGCGCAGGGCCTGACCGTGCGCGGCACCTCACCCGAAGAGCTCGGAATGGCGATGCGGGCGCAGCTGGCGAAATACGCTCGGGTGATGAAGGAAGCCAACATCAGAAACGATTGAGGATGCGGCATAGGATTCGTCGCTAGGGCGCCCGCTGTCTGGCACGCTGTGTGCGAATTATTCCTCGTCGGCAATCTGGCTCGCTGCACGAGACCCAAACTGAAAGGAACACCTGCCATGGAAGATCACATGTATCCCCACGCCTCGAAGGATCTGGCACAGAAGCGGCGGGAGCTTGCGCCGGATATTTATGGCGCTTTTCGGTCTTTTAGCCAGCGCGTCTTCGCCGACGGTGCGCTGCCATCGAAAACCAAGCAGCTCATTGCGGTCGCCGTTGCGCATGTGACCCAGTGCCCGTACTGCATTCGTGGTCACACCGAGCTCGCATTGAAGAAGGGAGCGACCGAACAAGAACTCATGGAAGCGATTTGGGTTGCTGCCGAAATGCGCGCAGGTGCCGCCTACGCGCATTCGATCATCGCGATCGACGCAATGCATCAGGTGGAACCCTCGCCATGAGTTACATCGACAGCAGCCTGCTCGAAGGAGAGCGCATCGTCTATCGCACTCGTCTTCACTGGCTGGCGGTTATTTCACCCGTTATCCTCACCGCCATTGTCATGGCGCCGATCGCCTGGTTCCTTTCAACGGGCACCTGGAGCAGCTATGCGTGGATGCCTGCCGCGATTTGGTTAGTTGTGTTGGCTGCAGCGGTCATCAAGCGACAGAGTTCAGACTTTGCCGTCACCGATAAGCGGGTGATGATGAAGGTAGGCGTCTTCAGTTCGCGCTCGGTCGAGCTTTTGCTGAACAAGATCGAGGCGATCGCGGTCAATCAGAGCTTCGTCGGGCGCATCTTCGGATACGGAGACATAGAGGTCACTGGAAGCGGCGGCACCAAGGAAGAGTTCAGGAACATCCAGGCGCCGCTCGATTTTCGTCGTGCGGTGCAATCCGTGACGGACATGCAGACGACGGCGGTTTCTTCGGGGAGGTAATCAGCAACGGCGAAGCGTTAGTCAGCGCATCGTTTCGGACGCATCGTGACGGGTTCGCGACACCGCTGGCCACAGCGCAAGCAGGCCAGCCGCGACCACGACCAAGACCTCCGGTGCATTCATCGCCCACAGAGTTGCCGCCGCAATCGCGCACCAGAGCAGCGGAACGGGCAGCAGGAACCATCGGATGCGCCCGCGGACCAGTCCCAGCACCGCGACGCTGGCGATCGCCGTCGGATCGGCCGCCACACCGAATGTCTCGGCGGTCGTCCACGGACGTCCCGCGAGCGGCGCTAACAGCGGATACCCGAGAACCGAAATTGCAACGATCGACGTTGCGATCCATAGCTTGCCCGCGCTTGCGGGCTGCAAGACGAATCGGCCTGTGACAACACCGACAACTACGAGCAACAAAGCCTGGAACGCGAACGCCGCCGCGAACCACGTCGCCGCCCAATTGATCTGGGCGTAGCGCTGGTAGTGAAATGCCCAAGCAACCCACAGCCAGCATACGGACAGCAGCCCGGCGATGATGCAGTCGCGGTCGCCACGCTGCCCGATCAGCAATGCGACGATCGCAAGACCGATCGCCATGCCTGCGAGCTGCGCTGGCCAGATCGCAAGGTTGTAGAGCTCGAGCAGGCGGTAGTAGGTTCGCGGCGAGAACAGCAGAAAACTCGTAAGCCTGTATGTCCACCACTCGGACATCAAGCCCGCTCCACCGCCGCGATCATTCGCTGGCGCAGCGCCTCGTCCGGCAGGCGGCCGTACGCCGCACTCGTGTTCTCGCGCACGTGGGCGACGCTAGTCGTCGCCGGGATCGCGCAGGTGACGGCGGGATGCGAGACGATGAACTTCAACACGAACTGCGCCCAACTCGTACACTCGATTTCGGCCGCCCACGCAGGGAGCGGTTGTCGCGCGAGCGCACGCAGCAGCGCGCCCTGGCGGAACGGCCGGTTCACGATTACCGCGATGCCACGATCGCGTGCCAGCGGCAGGATCCGCTCCTCGACTTCGCGATCCACCGGGTTGTAGGTGACCTGCACGAAGTCGATCGCCTGGCTGCGCATGATTTGCTCGATGTCGCGATGGCGGCGTCCTTCAGACGTCGTGATGCCAACGTAGCGGAGTTGTCCCGTCGCCTTCATCGCCAACAAGGTTGGCAAATGCTCCTGCCAATCGAGCAAGTTGTGAACCTGCACGAGATCGAATCGGTTCACCTGCCACTTGCGGCGCGACTGCTCGATCTGCTCGCGCCCCCGTGAACCGGAGGATATCCAAACCTTGTCCGCGGAGAAGACGCGCCCGGTCAGTGCTGCCTTGCGCAGGCCGTAGCCGATGACGTCTTGCGACGAGGCGTACATCGGCGATGAGTCGATCACCCGGCCGCCCGCCTCGACGAAGTTCCGCATGACGTCCGTGCAGGCGTCTCGCGCCGCCGGATCGTCGCCGACGTTGAAGGTAATCCAGCTGCCGAGGCCCACGACCGGGAGCGCCTCGCCGGTGGAAGGGATCGGTCGGGTCAGAATCGCACGCGGCTGTGCCAGCACAGTCGCAGGTCGAAACGCCGCGCACGCACCAGCTGCAGCAAGCGTGAGCATTGCACGACGTCGATTCCACGTCGCAGGCTGTCGCGGGCCCATAGCGTCGATCTTACTTAGACACGACGTCAAGGACCAATGCGCGGAACAATCCACGCGGCCGATGATTATCGGGCCGCGGGGAAATGTTCGATGCCCGCCTTCATCTTGGCTCGATCACCTACCTAGGAATCGCGAGGTCATCTTCTCTATACGTGCCCCAACGAGGCTGCTCCCGCTCATGTCGCCAAGAAGTTCGTGGATCTGGGCTGCGCAAATGTTCGGCCTTTCAATACCCCAATGCCAACCCGGTCCCCCTTCGAGGATCGTTGGCCCCGTAGAAGCGTTCGTTGCCGCGTGGCTTGCCGTTAAGCGACGGCGCCCCGACTAGAATGCCCGCAGCGTGGCCGGCGGGCTGCGGATCGCCGAGCTTATGACCCATGTCGACCAAAATCTTCCGAGTATCGGGACTCAATGCAAAGATCTCCACGTTGGTCGTTTCCGGCAGCCACTGCTGATGGAAGCGCGGCGCGTCGATCGCCTCCTGGATGTTCATGCCGTAGTCGATTACGTTCAAAATGCAGAGTACGACCACGGTGATAATGCGGCTACCGCCCGGCGTGCCGATCACCATGACCGGCTTGCCATCGCGGGAGATGATAGTCGGGCTCATAGAGCTTAGCGGCCGCTTACCCGGCGTGATCGAATTAGCCTCGCCCTGCACCAGCCCGTACAGGTTCGGCACGCCGAGCTTGGCGGTAAAGTCGTCCATCTCGTCGTTCAGCAGGATGCCGGTCTTCGCCGCGGTCACCTTCGCGCCGAACCAGTCGTTCAACGTATAGGTTACCGACACCGCATTGCCCTGATTGTCGACGATCGAATAGTGCGTCGTGTTGGTGCCTTCGTGCGGCGGCACACCGGGCTTCAAGTCGCGTGAAACGCCTGCCTTGTTCGGGTCGATGGCTGCGCGGACTTTCTCCGCGTAGCCCTTGTCCAGCAGACGATCAAGTGGGTTCTTGACGAAGTCCGGATCGCCCAGATAGCTGTTGCGATCGACATATGCATGGCGCATCGCTTCGATCTGATAGTGCACTGCCTGGGCTGAGCGGAATCCGAGGTCCTTGAGCTGGTAGCCCTCGAGGATATTGAGGATCTCGCACACCACGACGCCTCCGGAGCTGGGCGGCGGCGCCGATACGATGTGATAGCCGCGATAGTCGCATTCGACAGGTGCCAACTCGCGTACCTTGTACTGCTGGAGATCGGCCTTGGTGATGATGCCGTTCCCCAATGCGCTCGACGCCGCGATCGCGTCGGCGATCGAGCCCTGATAAAACGCATCCGGGCCGCGCTGCGCGATCAGGCGCAGCGTTTTCGCCAGGTCCTTTTGCAGCAGTCGATCCCCAACCTTGTAAGGCTGGCCCTTGTTCAGGAAGATGGCCGCGGTCGCCGGATCGTCCTTGAAATCGTCGTTCGCCGTAGCGAACAATGCAATGTCGCCGTCGTCGAGCACGAAGCCGTGCTCGGCAAAACCGATGGCCGGCGCCATCAGCGCGCTGCGCGAGCGCGTACCGTATTTTTCGCGCGCGTATTCGAGCCCCGCTACGCTGCCCGGCACGCCGACCGCGAGATGGCCTTTGGTGCTCGCGCCCTTGACGACGTTGCCGGCGCTGTCGAGGTACATGTTGGGCGTGGCGGCAAGCGGCGCCTTTTCGCGAAAGTCGAGAAAGGTTTTGCGTCCGTCGGCCAACTGGATGGTCATGAACCCTCCGCCACCCAAGTTCCCTGCGGCGGGGTAAACCACGGCCATCGCGTAACCCACAGCGACCGCCGCATCGACCGCGTTGCCACCGCGCTTGAGCACATCGACGCCCACCTTGGTCGCTAGTTGATGTGCCGTGACCACCATGCCATGTTCGCCACCGACAGGTGCGACTGACGCGGCGTGCACCGCGGTACAGACAAGTGCCGCAAACGCGGCGATCAAGCGGCTTGAAAGAAAGTGGCGTCGCGTCATGAAAGAATCCCCATAAATTTGACAGTCGGCATGTGCCGGTCGTAGTCAAAATCATCTGCGTCTGTGCCTGTGGATTGTGCCGCTTATACGAATAGCTCACAAGCTCAGTCGGCAATATTTGATTTCAGCGACTTGATTGGATTTGCGTTCCTCGAGAGCTGCGGTTGTCCTCCCGCTGAGCGTATGTGCGAGCTGGTTGGGCCGCGGATCGCACTCGCCCACGGGCTATAATCGTAGCAAACGAACGGACCGCATCGGCGACCGCTCTGCTCCAACTTTTAGCGACGACAGGAGGTAATCGTGCAACTGCGAAGACTCGCATTCGCTGCACTCGCGCTTTTCGCCTCGATTGCCGTCCACGCCCAAGGTCTTGCGTGGCCGACCAAGTCGATCCGCTGGATCATCCCGTATCCGCCGGGTGGCATCACCGACAGCGCGACGCGCATGGTCGTGCAGAAGATCGCAGAACAAAATGGGTGGACGATCGTGGTCGAGAACAAGCCCGGCGCGAACTCCATTCTCGGCGCCGACATGGCGGCGAAGGCGACACCTGACGGCTACACGTTCCTGACCGTGATCGCAGCACACGCAGCCAACGCCACACTCTATGCTGGCAAGCTGCCGTTCGACGTGACGAAGAGTTTCACGCCCGTGTCGCTGGTCGGTATCGCGCCGCTTGTCATGACTGCGAACAACGACCTGCCGGTTAAGGACGTCAAAGAGCTGATCGCCTACGCCAAGGCGAATCCGGGCAAGCTATCCTACGGTTCCTCTGGCGTCGGTGCGGCGGCGCACCTGACCACGGAGCTCTTCGATCAGAGCACGAGCGTCGAAATGGTCCACGTCCCCTACAAGGGCACTGCACCGGCGCTGCAGGACCTGATGGGGGGCAACATTCAGATTCTGGTCGACGTGCCCAGTGCCCTGATGCCACAGGTGCGCGCCGGCAAGATCAAGGCGCTCGGCATGTTCTCCGCCAAGCGGGTTGCCGGCGCTGCCGAGGTTCCGACCATTGCCGAAGCGGGCGGTCCCCTGATCGAAGCATCGACCTGGGTATTGTTCCTTGCTCCGGCCGGAACGCCGCGCGAGGTTGTCAATCGGATTTCCGCCGAAGTTACAAAGGCAGTCAACTCCGCCGATATCACGGCTCGTTTCGAGGCCATGGGCATCCAGCCCGTCGGCAACACACCCACGGAAGCGGGCAAGTTCCTCGACGATGAAATCGCCAAATGGGCCAAGGTGATTTCGACAGCCGGTGTAAAGCCCGAGCAGTAAGCGCCGTTCTGCTTGTGACCCGACTGGCCTGCTGGTCATCTATCGCGCTGTGACGCGAGTGCAACGCTTCTTCGGGCTCGGCCGAGTACCGGCAATCGGCCCCGATGGAAAGCTCAGGGGCGCGGGGCCGAGCGCGTGTTCAGAAATACCGAATAGAGCGACGTTGTTGCGCAGATGAACAGGCGATTGAGCTTCGCTCCGCCGAAACACACGTTAGCGACCGACTCGGGAATCAGGATCCTGCCCAGCAGCGAAGCGTCGCTCGCGTGGCAGCGCACGCCGTCGCCGGCGGAGAGCCACAGGTTGCCGTGAACGTCGACACGAAAGCCGTCGAACAGCCCCACCGGGCACACCGCGAATACCTCACCGCCCGAAAGCGAACGGCCGTCGGCCGAAACGCTGAAGCGCCGCACATGGTGGGGTCCGTCGGCGTTGTGCGTGAGTCCGGTATCGGCGACGTATAACACCGATTCGTCGGGCGAGAACGCCAGGCCGTTGGGCTGCACGAAGTCGGAGGCGACTATCGTGACGCGGCCGCTTGCCTGGTCGATGCGATAGACATGGCAGGCGCCGATCTCGCTTGGTGCTGCGTCACCTTCGTAGTCGGAGTCGATGCCATAGCTCGGATCCGAGAACCAGATGCTACCGTCGCTCTTGACCACCACGTCATTGGGTGAGTTGAAGCGTTTGCCGTCGAAGCGATCGGCCAGCACCGTGCGCGAGCCGTCGAATTCAGTGCGCGACACGCAGCGGCTGCGGTGTTCGCAGGAGACCAACCGGCCCTGCCCGTCGACCGTGTGGCCGTTGCTGTTGAGCGAGGGCTGGCGGAACGCCGAAACCGAACCGTCGGTCTCATCCCAGCGCAGCATGCGGTCATTCGGAATGTCCGACCACACCAGATACCGGCCTGCTGCGAACCACGCCGGTCCCTCCGCCCAGCGGCAACCGCTGTAGAGCTTGTCGACATGCACATATGGCAGAGCAAGCCGGTGAAAACGCGGATCCACGACTTCGAAGCTGGACGTGAGTTCGAGGGGCATGGTGTCGTGCTCCGATCGAATGAATATCGACAGCCGTCAGTCCGACTGTCGCTTGCCGCGGCCATAGATCAATAGCATCGCGATGATGACGACGCCGTAGATCACGTGGCGGCCGTATTCCTCCATCTGCATCACCGACAGGATCGACTGCAGCAGCGTGATCAGGATGACGCCGGCGACCGTGCCGAGGTAGTTTCCCCGCCCGCCGAGAATCGACGTGCCGCCGAGCACGACTGCGGCGATCGCGGGCAGCAGGTAAGGATCGCCCATGGCCTGCGCAGCCTTGCTCGCATATCCCGCAAGCAGCACGCCGCCGAAGGCCGAGAGCCCGCCAGAGATCGCAAACGCTGCCATCACTACGATGCGCGTACGCGCGCCGGAGAGATACGCCGCCCGCTCCCGGTTGCCGATCGCGTATACCGTGCGGCCGAAGGTCGTGCGCGTTAGCAGAAAGACCGCGGCGATGCCGACCACTGTCCATACGATCAGCGCATTCGGAATGCCGAGCAAGCTGTTCCCGGTGGCGATGAAACGCATCGCGGGCGACGATGATTCCTGCGGCGAGAAGCCTCCGGTGTGCACCACCATCAGACCCTGCGCAACCGCATTCATCGCCAATGTGACGACCATCGATGGAATGCGCAGGAACGCGACGCCGAAACCGCTGACCATTCCCAGCGCGACGCCGCAACTGATGCCCACGGGGATCGCCATCGCCTCGCCGAAGGGTCCCCAGCCCGTGGCCGCCGTCGCCATCATGCCTCCGACGGCGACCACCCACGGCACCGACAGGTCGATCTGTCCAAGCAGAATGACGATCATCATGCCGGTGGCAATCACACCGAGGAACGAAGCAACCTTCAATTGCTGGAGCAGGTATTCCGGCGACAGGAAGCTACTCGAATACAGGCTGCCGAGGAACAACACGAGCAGGATGCAGGCGAATGCCCAGGCGATCGCCGGGTCGATGCGCCGGAGCACGCCACGAAGCAGATTGCCGAAGGCATCGCCGCGCTCGCCGGCGACGCGTGCCTCCTCATCCATACAGGTCGAGCCGGTTGCGCACGCGCAGTAGTCGCATAGCCCCGAGGCAAACCGCCGCCAGCAGCACCACGCCCTGAAACAACGGCTGCCACAATGGCTCGACGTTGAACACGAAAAGCAGGTCGCCGATCGTGCGGAACATCAGCGCGCCGAAAATCGCGCCGATCGCGCTGCCCGAACCTCCGAACAGCGACACCCCGCCCAGTACGACTGCGGCGATCGAATACAACGTGTAGGCGCTGCCGTTCGCAGACGACGCCTCGCCTGAGTAGGTGATGCAAGTCAGGAACAATCCCGCGACCGACGCCAGCAACCCCGACAACGTATAGGCGACGAACTTGGCGCGTTGAATGGGCACCCCCGACATGTACGCCGCGACCTCGGACGAGCCGAGCGCGTAAGCTGCGCGTCCGATCGCCGAGCGCCGGAAGGGAAGCCACACGAAGAGCACCAGCGCGAGCAACAGCGCGAGGCTTGCCGGCACGCCGCCTGCCCATTGACCGGTCAGCGCATCGGCGAGCGAAGCGTCGATGTCGCCACCGGGAACAGGCCGCAGTGCGAGCGCGGCTCCGTAGTAGATCGCTCCGGTCGCGATTGTCGTGACGATCGGCTGCAGGCGACCGTAGATCACAATCAGCCCGTTGATGGCGCCGCACAGGCCGCCGACAAGGAGTACGCCGAGCACGCCGAGTGCCACCATTGAGGGCGAGCCGACGACAATGGCCGAGGCCAGGCAGTTTGCGAGCACCATCACCATCCCCACCGACAGGTCGATGCCCGCGGTCAGCACGACGAGCGTTTGCGCAATGGCGACGATAGCGAGCAGCACACCCTTGTTGGCAGCGGTGGTCGCGACATTGGCGTTGAGCCCTGCGGGGTGATTGGCGACGTAGATCGCGAACATCACGACGAAAGCCGCAAAGGCGAGAAGCGTCCCCTTGTGCTCGCGCAGCCAGTAGGGCCAGTCGCCGCTCACATCAGGTCGCCCGGGCAGCGGCGGCTCGGCGTGCCTCGGCGCCGATGTTCAGGGCGCTCCCGATGAGCGCGCGCTCGGTGATCTCGGCGCCGACCAGCTCGCGCTTGATCGCGCCGTCATACATCACCAGCACGCGATCGCAGCAGCCTACCA
>Ga0207700_10000047_pt1 | contig 87205 bp, 76 predicted proteins | sample LARL82metaG_FD_184348 | JGI IMG/M metagenome (GOLD analysis project Ga0207700, IMG submission 184348) | Corn, switchgrass and miscanthus rhizosphere microbial communities from Kellogg Biological Station, Michigan, USA - LAR L8-2 metaG... | ecosystem: Host-associated > Plants > Roots >...
AGTGCCGGGCCAGACCTCGTCCCACCGGAAAATCGGCACGCCTGCGGCGCGGATCCTCATGTAGCTTGCCTCGGGATATTCAACCCAAAGCGGGAACACGTAAGGTGCCGCTGCGTCCCCCAAATTGGGAAGCATAGCCTTTGCGCCCGCAATCGCCGCTACCGCGTTCGCCCAGTGCCGATAATTCCTGCGTCGTGTCGCCACGATGCGATCTCGATGCGCGGTCCGCGCAATCCACTTTGCCCAGACTGAAGCATCCGTCGAATTGATCGCTGTTGGCGCTGAATTACCGGGTAAGGATTCGAGCGAAGACGGATCGGGTCGCTCTGTCGACGACGAGCTGCCACCGGAGCGCACTCGCGGACGCAACCGGTTGACCGCGGCGAACATGGCGTTGAGCGTCACATTGAGGCCGCCTAACTTTCCGTGTCGAGCACCGAGTTCGATTGCGTTGACAGCGCATCTGAATTCGTCACCCATCGGGCGACGATCGGGCAGCCTCGGCGTAACCGCTGCGGAATTGACGATCAGGCAGCCTCCGTCGGTTACGGGAAAGAATTTGGTCAAGCTGGCTATCGCAAAGTCACCCCATGCACCTACCGGTCGGCCATCGACTGCGCCGAACATGGCATGCGCGCAGTCTTCGATCAGGCTTATTCCCATGCGGTCGCAGAATTGGCGAATCAACGCCATTGGTTGGGGTATACCAAAGTAATGCGCGACAAGCATTGCGCGCACATTATCGAGTTTCATCTCCGACAAAATGTCGAGTCGCGGAGCTCCCGTACCGTCTATCGGGAAGAATATAGGCTTCGCCGCATTTGCAATGATCGGAGAAACCATGGTGGGACAGTGAAAGGTCGGCACCAGCACTGCGTCGCCTCGGCCGATACCCATGGTTGTCAAGGCCAGCGTGATGGCGGCGCGGCCACTCCTCGTGAACACCAGGTTCGGATGGTCGAGAACGCAGGGAAGGGAAGAGTCTTTGCTGCCTCGGAACACGTTCCAGCCAAAGACTGGTAGTCGAGGAAGCTGCAGCGGCGGCTCTTCTGCAGGAAGTTTTGGCTTCAACAGGTATCTATGCGAAGTGGGCCTTGAAAAAGACCGTTGGCGATCGCGAGCGTCCTCACTGCGTACTAAGCCAGACGACGCCGTCATGCGCTGGCGGGATATACTAGCTTTTTTTTCGTTCCTCGACAGGTGATGGGCGCGCCTGGGGCGTCTCCTCTTGGGGCGCCTCGCCATTCGCCCGGTCAGGACGTCGGCCTAGCCGATGCGCGCCTCACGCCTTAGCGTCTCGAGCGGCGACTGCCGATGAGTATTCTCTCGTTACCTCTCCGTGCGGTGCGTACGTTGTCGCGACTTGGCGCTATCGCAATATTCACTACCGCGATAGTCCCTGCAGGGGGTGTGGCGCTTCCCAAGGGCGACGTACCCGATGGCTCTCGTGTGCTGCATGTCGGCACCGGGCGAGCGATCACCACCGTCGCACAGGCAGCCGGCGTCGCCCGCAGCGGCGATACGATCCTGATCGACGCCGGCGACTATGTCGGAGATGTCGCCACCTGGGCTCAGGATCGCTTGACGATCCGCGCGCCGTCCGGCCGCGTGCGGATAATTGCGAATGGCAAAGCCGCGGAAGACAAGGCGATATGGGTCACCCATGGAACCGACGTGCTCGTGGAAGGGATAGAGTTCACTGGAGCGCGTGTCCCGGGCCGTAACGGCGCCGGCATCCGCCATCAAGGGGGAAAATTGACCGTCCGCAACTGTAAGTTCTACGACAACGAGGATGGCATCCTTACCTGGAACGATCATTCGGCAGAACTGATTGTCGAGAATTCTGAATTCCATCACAACGGCGCGGGTGACGGCCAGAGCCACAACCTGTACGTGGGCGAGATTCACAAATTCACGATTACGGGCAGCTACAGCCATCACGCACGGGTCGGCCATCTGCTTAAGAGTCGGGCCGAGCAGAACTATGTGATGTATAACCGGCTGACCGACGAAACCACTGGACGTGCCAGCTACGAACTCGAATTTCCCAGCGGCGGACTCGCGTACATCATTGGCAATATCATCGAGCAAGGTCCGCAAACCGAGAACCCGAATATGGTGTCGTTCGGAGCCGAGAGCTATCGCTGGCCGCGAAACGAGATCTTCCTGGTGAACAATACGCTGGTAGACGATAGCCATGGCGGGGGAACGTTCCTCCGCATCGCGGCGGGCGCGCAGCGCGTCTTTGCGATCAACAATCTACTGCTGGGGAATGCGTCATTCGCAGTGCCAACCGGCGGTCAGGACGTAGGCAACGTCGTTGCGAATCGACGCGAAGTGGCAGCCCCTGCAGGGTTCGACTACCGCCTGCGTCAGGATTCGATTCTCGCAGGAACCGCCAAAGATCCGGGATTCGCGAACGGAGTCGCACTTCGACCGGATAGCGAGTATGTCCATCCACTGCAGACGCGAAGGTTGCGCAAGGCTGTCTACAGCCCTGGCGCGCTGCAACGGCTTGCACCCTGACATCTGTTGCTGCTCCCGCTGAGTAGCGGGTTAGGTTGCCGGCGGCAATTAGCGCCGCCGTCCTGCACTGCGCGATATACTAGCCCTTGTGGGTTCCTCGACAGTGCGAGGGCACGCCCAACGTCGTCAGCTCCACTAGGGGCGCTCCGCCAATCGCTGTCCAGGAGAGACCTGTTTGCTAGATATAGATCGCGAAGTGTTGGGGGTGCTGGTGGTCACGCTGAATCTAAAGGCCGGTGCGCGTCACTTACAGGGCGATTCGCCGCTCTTGGGCGCAATTCCTGAGCTCGACTCGATGGCCGTGGCGACAGTGATCACGTCGCTGGAAGATCGATTTGGAATCACGATTGCGGACGACGAAATCGACGGTTCGGTTTTCGCGACCGTGAGTACGCTGACGAATTTCGTGAAGTCTAAACTCGCGGAATCTGCCGCCTAGTTCAGTGTCGAGGGCCAGCGCGCGCTTCATACCTCTCGGTACGGGCCGCCGCTTTTGCATGGTGCATCCAGCTTCAAATGAGGTGCCCGCGGCCGGCGCCATGCTATACGTGCATCCGTTCGCCGAGGAAATGAACAAGTCGCGACGGATGGCTGCGATGCAATCGCGGGCGCTGGCAGCCTCCGGGTGGACGGTACTCCAATTCGACCTGCTCGGCTGCGGTGACAGTGAGGGAGACTTTGGCGACGCCACCTGGAGTCGGTGGCTGGAGGACACGTACGCATGCGTGGAGTGGCTTCGCGCCGAGACCGGGTCCATGCCCGCGCTTTGGGGTCTGCGCGTGGGCGCGTTGCTCGCGCTGCATGCGATGCGAGCCCTGAGCCCGGTTCCCGGCCTGCTCCTCTGGCAGCCAGTCGTCTCCGGGAAGAGATACTTGCAGCAGTTCCTGCGTTTAGGCGTCGCCGGTCAACTAGGCAGTGCGGATGGTGCTGCCCGTGTCGGGACTCAACAGTTGCGTGATCTGCTAGGACACGGAGAATCGGTCGAAGTGGGCGGATACGCGATGTCTCCTGGGTTGGCACTCGGTCTGGAAGCTTCGGAGCTCTTGCCGCCTCCTGCGCCAACGCGCGTCGCGTGGCTTGAAGTTACTTCCAGCACGACGCTGGAACTGCCGGCCGCATCCAGCCAATGCGTCGAGACTTGGCGAGCAGCGGGCCATCATGTGGACGTCGGGGTCATCGAGGGGTTGCCGTTCTGGCAGACTTCGGAAATTGCGGAGTGTGCAGCACTGATCCAGGCGACGCTCGGAGCAGTCGAAGCGTGGCGATCCTGAATTTCCAGGAGCACGCCTTAACATTCGAATCCGATGGCGAGACACTCGTCGGAGTGCTGGCGGCGCCCGCCCGCTCCGGTCCCGTCGGCACACTCATCATCGTCGGCGGCCCCCAGTACCGGGTGGGCAGCCATCGTCAGTTCTTGCTATTGGCGCGCGCACTCGCGAGCAAAGGCTTCCCCACATTTCGCTTCGACTGCCGTGGCATGGGCGACAGTTCCGGTAGCATGCGTTCGTTTGACGACATGGGGCCCGACATCAGAGCCGCGATCGGGACGTTTCGTGAACGCTGTCCGGAAGTCGACCGGATCGTGCTTTGGGGCCTGTGCGATGCGGCTTCGGCGGCGGTTCTGTACTGGCATGCCACTCGCGATCCGCGAATCGCCGGCATGGTGTTGCTCAATCCATGGGTCCGGTCCGATGCGAGCTTAGCGAAGACACACATCAAGCACTACTACGTTCAGCGTCTCCGCGAAAGGGAGTTTTGGATCAAGTTGGGCGATGGCAAGGTTGACTTCCTTGGCGCCACGCGAGAATTCATGCGCAACCTGACGCTTGCCCGAAACGCTCACGACAGTAAATCGACAGGGAAGGCAATGGACTTCCGGGACAGAATGGCGCAGGGGATGCGTTCATTCAAAGGTCCCGTGCTGTTGATCCTGAGTGGTCGCGATCTAACGGCCAAGGAATTCCTCGAACACGCGCAAGGTCACCCGCGTTGGTGTGGATTACTCGAGAGCGCAGGTGTTGTCCGGCACGACTTGCCGGAAGCGGATCACACCTTTTCATCAGAGCGGTGGGCGCGGGATGTCGAGACGCGCACGCTGCGCTGGCTAAAGCAATCGTTTTCGTGATTCTGCGATGAGGCGAGTCCTGATGGTCGCCTTCCATTTCCCGCCCCTTGCTGGGAGCAGCGGCATCCAACGGACTCTGCGCTTTGCGCAGCATCTGCCAGCACTTGGATGGGAGCCGATCGTACTTACGGCGCATGAACGAGCATACGAACACACGAGTACTGACCTCCTAGGAGAGGTTCCGCGTGGTGTACATGTGGAGCGGGCCTTCGCGATGGACGCGGCGCGACATTTCACCATCTGGGGTCGGTATCCAGCCATTCTGGCCCGTCCAGATCGGTGGATGGCTTGGCGTTTCGGCGCGGTACTTGCAGGGATGCGTCTAATCCGCAAGTATGGTCCGCAGGTGATTTGGTCCACCTATCCCATCGCAACGGCGCATGTCATCGGTACTGCGTTGCACCGCCGTTCGGCGCTTCCCTGGATTGCCGACTTCCGAGATCCAATGGCGCAAGAGGGATATCCTGCGGATGCCCGTCTGTGGCGCTGTTTCAAGACCATCGAAGAGACCACTTTGAGTCACGCACGCTCCAGCGTCTTCACTACGCCCGGTGCGGCGCGTGAATACAGCAGGCGTTACCCAACTGTGGCTTCGCGAATAACCGTCATCGAAAACGGCTTCGACGAGGAAAGTTTTGCGGGTCTGCAGGTTGCAGGTGAGGCACGCGGTACGCTGAATCCGGGGGCGGTCACACTATTGCACAGTGGAATCGTGTACCCGTCGGAACGTGACCCTGCGCATCTGTTTGCCGCAGTCGCACGCTTGGTAGCGGCGCAATGCCTCGTTCCAGGGAGGTTCAAGCTTCGATTCCGTGCGGCAGCAAATAACGAATTGCTGGAAGCACTGACCCGCCAGCACTCACTCGAGGACTTTGTGGAGATTCTGCCGCCGATTGCCTACAGGCCAGCGCTGGAAGAGATGATCCGGGCCGACGGGCTCCTTGTCCTTCAGGCTTCGAACTGTAACGAGCAAATTCCAGCCAAGATCTATGAATACCTGAGGGCTGGCCGGCCTATCCTGGCCCTGACCGATCCCGAAGGCGACACTGCGGGAGTCTTGCGGGAAGCCGGGATCGACTCCATTGCGAGACTGAATTCCGTGGACGAAATAGCTGGTTTGCTTGGACGCTTCGTTTCGCCGCAAGCTGGAGGATTGCGCACCATAGCCCGCAATGACGCCGTCACATCTGCCTCGCGTGTAATGCGGGCCAGCGCATTGGCGCGCCTGCTGGACGAGTGTATGAACTGAGCTTGAACGGAATTTGGCGATTAACCGGAAAATTTTACAAAATCAAGCATTTGGCGATTTAATTGCCATTTGTTCGTCCACTACAACACATTGCTCGGCGTGAACAACCGTGTGTCATACACAATAATTCATAGCTTTGTCGCGCTCATGACCGCCCAGCGGTCTGTTAGCTTGAATGTCGCAGGCAAATGTAGAATATTCACGTGACTTGCAGCAGCGCCTGCAACAAGCTTAGGTTTAAATCTGAAGTCATGGAAGACTGACGACGTCGCGCGCTCTTCGCATTGCGAGGTGTTGCAGTGCATCCACTCTTAGTGCTTATCCTTGTTCTATGACGACTATGACGCTACCTCCATTGAACCTTGCCGCGCATCTCCGCGTCGTATCTCACGCGAGGGTGTCACCGTCCCGTAGCACCGTGGTGCGAATATGAACGCATTGTGATGGCGCCAGAATTCTTCCGGAGAGCGCGTGTTTAGCATGTTGCAGCGACAGGTATCGGTGGCGACGATGGTGCAACTCGTCATCGAGCTCTTCTGGCTGTTCGCCGCAGGCATCGCTGCGATAGTGTTCCTTGAACGACTTGCTCTGCCTAGCTTGACCGCCGTGGCGCCACAGCTTGTTTTCGCGCTTCTGGTTGTCGGCCTAAATTTCGGATTCGGACTTTATCAACGGAGCCGACAAGTTTCGCTCGGAACATACATCATCCGGCAGTTTCTGACCTTTGCCATCGGGTCTTTGCTTGCTTACGTTATTGCGGACAGTTTGCCCGGGGGAAAAGTGTTCCAGGCTGCCTTGGGTGCAGCGCTCCTGCTTTCGATGGGCGGGCTCCTGCTCCTTCGTCACCTGATCGTGATGCCGCTTGTCGGAAACCTGTTGCCCTACCGCGTCCTCGTGCTCGGGACGGGCCCGGAAGCCAAGCTTGTCGAAGCATCGCTCGCATCGACCCATCCCGCGGGCATGAGGATCGTCGGCTTCTATCCACTGGAGAATCTCTCGCGCACGCTCGTATCAAGCCGCCGCATCATTGCCAACACCGGTCCTTTGGAAGCTACGGTCAAGGGACTCGGAGTCGATGAGATCATCGTAGCTGTGCGCGAGCAGCGAGGGGGCGTATTGCCGCTGCGTGCGCTGCTTGACTGTCGGCTCAGCGGCGTTCGCGTCACCGATCTTGCACGGTTTTTCGAGCGGGTTCACGGTAAGGTACCGATCGAGCTGCTGAAGGTAAGCTGGCTCATCTATGGCGATGGCTATCGTCAGGGATGGCTCCGCACCGTGGTCAAACGCGCGTTCGACATCGCGGTCGCACTGTTGCTGCTGCTGATCAGTTTGCCGATCATGCTGGTCACTGCGATGTTGATCGCGCTGGAGAGCAGGGGGCCGGTCATCTATCGGCAAGTTCGTGTCGGCCGTCGTGGCGCCTGCTTCACGCTCCTCAAATTTCGAAGCATGTCGCAACACGCGGAACGCGAAGGGAAGCCAGCCTGGGCGTCGGTTAACGATGACCGAATCACACGCATTGGTCGACTCATTCGACGTTCTCGTATCGACGAGTTGCCGCAACTGATCAACGTGCTGAAAGGCGAGATGAGCTTCGTCGGGCCGCGACCCGAGCGTCCTGAATTCGTCGACATGCTCACGCAGCAGATTCCGTTCTATGCGGTGCGGCACAGCGTCAAGCCGGGAATCACGGGATGGGCACAGGTGCGCTATTCGTACGGCGCTACGGTCGAGCAAGCGATGCGCAAGCTGGAATATGATCTTTATTACGTCAAGAATCACACGCTGGTTCTCGATCTGCTTATTCTGGCCGCGACCGTTCGAGTAGTTCTGATGGGTGAGGGCGCGCGATAGCGACTGTCGCGGGCACATCGCCAATGCGGCGAACCTGCCAACGCGAGGGCCCGGCGTTCGCGCCCCGTCGCCAGTACGCCAGTCTAGGAAGCTTTCTCCAGCCGCGGCGCAGAGCTAGAATCGCCGACTTCACCGGCTGCACCAGGTCTTGAACCCGTGCCCCGAAACGCACTTGCAGATTTTGCCACCTGGAGCTATGGCCTAGCCGCTCTCGGGTACCTTGCGTTCGCGATCCGGATGGCGCTTGGCTGGCGCCACAACCTGCGTGCCACGCTCCTTCTGTGCGCGACGCTTGCCACTGTGCTGTGGGCTCTCGGGGCGTTTGGCGAGGCGGTAGGCCATTCATCCCCGATGCTGCTGGTGTCGAATGTGGTCGATGCGCTGCGATACGCGTTCTGGTTTCTCTTTATCGGGAGCCTGCTCCACGGCGGCCAGGCGGCCGGGTCGAAAGCGCCGAAGCCCATCGGACGCTGGACCGCCGTTGTCGCCGCCGTGGTGATCGCGGGTAGCTTGGCGTCCTCGAACCAGTTGCAGAAAGAGCAACTGCTCGAGCCATTCAGCCAGCTCGCGTATGGCTTGCGCCTCGGCCTCGCTATTTTCGGACTCACGCTGATCGAACAGCTGATTCGTCGCGTCGATCCGAACGCCCGCTGGGGCATCAAGCCGCTGTGCATCGCGCTCGGTGCTGTCTTCTGTTTTGATCTGTTCATGTATGCCGAAGCGATGCTTTATTCGCGCCTGAATGCGGATATCTGGGCCGCGCGGGGCCTGGCCAACACCATGGTTATCCCGCTGCTTGCCATCGCCACCGCGCGCAACACCGGCTGGACCATCGAGATGCACGTGTCTCGCGAGGCTGTCCTGAAGTCCACGGCACTGATGCTGTCGGGCCTGTTTTTGCTTGCTGTATCGGTTGCCGCTTACTTCGTGCGCTTCGCGGGTGGCGACTGGGGGCTCGCCCTCGAGATCGAGCTGATCTTCGTGTGTTTGCTGTTCGCTACTCTGCTGGTGACCTCAGGTCGGTTCAGGTCTTACTCGAGAGTAGTCATAAGCAAGCATTTCTTCTCGTATCGCTATGACTACAGGAAGGAGTGGCTGCGTTTTACCGACACGCTTGCGAGCACGGATGCAGGGCAGCGATTCGAGCCGCGAGCGATCATGGCAATGGGCAACCTCGTCGAAAGCCCGGCAGGACTGCTTTGGCTCCCGGACGAAGCCGGTGTCTTCAAGTCGGCGGCGCGCTGGAACATCCCTGCCGTCGACGCGGCGGAACCCCGGGAAGGATCGTTGCCCGAATTTCTGCAGCGGACGCGGTGGATCGTGAATTTGCGGGAGTACCGGCAAACGCCCGAGCAGTATCCGGGACTGGACGTCCCGCCTTGGCTTCAATCGATTCCCAACGCCTGGCTGATCGTGCCGCTACTGTCCGAGGCAGAATTGATGGGATTTATTATGCTGACGACGCCGCGCACCGCAATCGAGGTCAACTGGGAAGTTCGTGACCTCCTCAGGACTGCCAGTCATCAGGCCGCCAGCTATCTGGGCCAGATGCGGGCAAGCGAGGCGCTGCTTGAGGCGCGAAAGTTCGAGGCTTTCAATCGGATGTCCGCGTTTGTAGTGCACGACCTGAAAAACCTGATCGCACAGCTGTCGTTGATGATGAGGAATGCGGAGAGGCACCGCGACAACCCCGACTTCCAGCGCGACGTGCTTTCAACGGTCGAACACGTCGTCGGCCGGATGAACAAGTTAATGTTACAGTTGAAAGCCGGAGCGACTCCGGTAGAGAATCCGCGCCCTGTCGACCTGGGCGCGCTCGTGCAGCAGGTTTGCGCCGCCAAGAGCGGCGCGAATGTCCGGATTGCTATTGAACTCTTGCCCGGAGTGACAACGCTTGGCGATGAAGAACGGCTGGAGTACATCATCGGACATCTGGTCCAGAACGCGATCGACGCGACGGTATCTGGCGGGGACGTCAAAGTGCACGTCCAGCGTGACGATCGTTTTGCCGTCTTCACCGTTGCAGATACCGGCGTCGGCATGAGCGTCGAGTTCGTGCGCGACCGCCTCTTCAAGCCATTCGAGACAACGAAACAGACCGGCACGGGGATTGGAGTCTATGAAAGCGCTCGCTACGTGCGGGAGCTCGGCGGAGATGTCTCGATCGATAGCGAGCCGGGAGTGGGAACCACCGTCCGCGTGTGCCTGCCGCTGATCGGGAGCGCGGCCCTGCCGCCGGCACCGCTGCGAGAGGTTGCATGACTGAAGCGCGCAAGCCGCTGCTCATCGTCGAGGACGACCCTGCTTTGCAAAAGCAGATGCAGTGGGCCTTTGATCAGTACGAGACCATTCTGGCCGCGGACTGCGAGTCCGCGATAGCGCAGGTGCGCCGCTACGAGCCGGCCGTGGTCACCATGGATCTCGGACTACCACCGAATCCGGATGACCCGACTCAGGGCTTGCAGCTGCTCCGGGAGATCCATGCTCTGGCGCCGGACACCAAGGTCATCGTCCTCACCGGGCAGAACGATCGGGCGAACGCTGTCCGGACGATCGCGTTGGGTGCCTACGATTTCTGCACCAAGCCTTTCGAGCCCGAGATTCTTGTCTGGACCATCAACCGCGCGTTCCGCGTGCATGAACTGCAGGCGGAGAATCGTCGCCTTCAAAGCATGCAGACGACGCCCGGATTGTCGGGGACCATTACCCGGGACCCCGAAGTGCTACGCGTCTGCCGTCTCATTGAAAAGGTCGCGCCGACTGCGGCGACGGTTCTCATCCAGGGTGAATCGGGCACCGGCAAGGAACTTCTTGCGCGGGCGCTGCACGAACTATCGCCGCGCCGCTCCGCGCGGTTCGTCGCCATCAATTGCGCGGCGATTCCCGAGAATTTGCTTGAAAGCGAGCTCTTCGGTTACGAGAAGGGCGCCTATACAGGAGCCGCAAAGCAGACTTTGGGGAAGATCGAAACCGCCAATAACGGTACGCTGTTTCTGGACGAGATCGGCGACCTGCCGATGTCACTGCAGGCAAAGCTGCTGCGTTTCCTTCAGGAGCGCGTCATCGAGCGAGTTGGCGGGCGGCAGGAGATCCCGGTCGATGTCCGCATCGTCTGCGCGACCCATCAAAGCCTCAAGGAGCAGATCGTGGCGGGCAAGTTCCGCGAGGACCTGTATTATCGCCTCGCGGAGATCACGGTGGAGGTTCCACCATTGCGCGAGCGGAAAGGCGACCCGTCGCTGCTCGCGCATGGTTTTGTCCACAAGTTTGCTGCCGAGCAGTCGCGCCCGGCGATGACCCTGCTGCCCGAGGCCGTGGCGGTGATCGAGGCTTACCCGTGGCCGGGCAATGTGCGCGAGCTCGAGAACGTGATGAAGCGTGCGGTGATCATGGCCGACGGCATGACTATCAGCGCACGGGACTTGGGTCTCGGACCGGCAACAGCCGAAACGACCGTGCTCAACCTGCGACAGGTGCGTGAGGAAGCGGAAAAGAGCGCGGTCTTGCGGGTGCTGGGTCGGGTCAACGGCAATCTCAGCAAGGCTTCCGAATTGCTGGGCATTAGCCGCCCGACGCTCTACGATCTCATGGAGCGCTTTGGGCTGAGGTAGGCGAATACCCATGCGCACCGAGTTAACGAAGGAATGCAATGATCAAGCTTATTAGACGAGATTTGCTCGGTTTGGCATTCGCCCTGGGCCTGATGGCTACCCTGGCGGGGTGCGGCAGAAGCGATCCGGCAGCGTTAATCGGGTCTGCGAAGTCCTACCTCGCTAAAGGGGACTACCCGGCGGCGATCATCGAGCTCAAGAGCGCGCTTCAGGAAGCGCCTGAGAATGGGGAAGCGAGGTTCCTGCTTGCGAAGTCACTGCTCGAAAGCGGGGACCCGACGGGAGCAGAAACCGAAGCACGCAAGGCTCTCGGTCTCGGTTTTTCGCCGGACGATGTCTATCCGCTGCTCGGGCGCGCGATGCTTTCGCAGGGAGCATCGCAAAAACTGCTAACGGAATTGGCGGACCGTAAGCTCAGCAGCCCACAGGCGCGGTCCGATCTTGGCACTACGATTGGGACGGCTCAGCTCTCGATGGGCGACGTTTCCGCTGCGCGTTCGACCATCGATGCGGTCATTGCCGAAGATCCGGCTAACGCCCGGGCGCTGTTGGTACAAGCACAACTCGATGCGGCCCGCGGAGACATCCCTGCGGCGCTGAAGCGAATCGACGCGGTTCTGGCGCGCACGCCCAACGATCTCGACGCATTGATCTTCAAAGCCCAGCTGGAGATCAGTCAGGGCAAACCTGACGCCGCAATTGCGACGCTCGAGCGCGCGGCAGAAAACAGCCCCAACTCGATCGCTGTGCGCTCCGCCCTCGTACCGTTGCTAGTCAACGCGGGACGGCTTGACAATGCAGCGTCGACTGTCGAGGCCATGAAAAAGCTCGGGCCCAAAGACATCCGCACGGTCTACAGCGACGCACTCGTTTCCTTTGCCCGCGGGGACGCGAATCACGCGCGCGACGCGATCCAACAGGTGCTTGCCGTCCTGCCGGATCAACTCTCCAGTGTTTATTTGTCCGGTTTGATCAATCTGCAGCTGGGGTCGCTCGCCGCTGCGGAGGAGGCGCTTAGCAAGGTGGTTGCTCAAGCGCCTGGCAGCGCCGGGCCGCGTCGTGCGCTTGCCTTGACCTATGTTCGAATGGGAAGGCCGGCGCTGGCGATCGAGACTATCGGACCTGCGCTTCAATCTGCACCAGACGACCCTTTACTGCTGCGCACGGCCGGCGAGGCGTACCTCGCCATGGGCAACCCTGCCAACGCCGCTCGAGCGTATGAGCGAGCGAACTCGCTCGACAAAGGTAGTGTCGCAAGCAGCGTCAGGCTTGCCCAAGCTCGCTACGCGGCGGGAGACACCGCGCGCGCCGTCAGCGATCTCGAGTCGATTTCAAATTCCGATTCCACGCAATACCAAGCTGACCTCGCGCTGATCACGGCGCATATCCGCCGCCGCGAATTCGATCAGGCGCTGGCGGCGGTGAACAAGCTCGAACAGAAGCAGCCGGAGAACCCGCTTACCTACAACATCAAGGGCACCGTATATCTCGGTATGCGCGATTTCAAGAACGCACGTGGTGCGTTCGAGAAATCGCTGCAGCTCCAGCCGTCTAATTTTGCCGCGGCGCACAGCTTGGGCATGCTCGACTTGCAGGAACGTAAGCCCGACGACGCCCGCAAGCGCTACGAACAAATGCTGGCGAAAGACCCCAAGAACGAGCAGTTGCTGCTGGCAGTGGCAGAGGTGCTCGCCAACACCAAGCGGCCCGAGGCGGAGGTCAGGGCGGCCATCGAGAAGGCGATTGAGGCAGCGCCTTCGTCGACCACTTCACGACTGGCTCTCGTCACTTATTACCAGAAACTGTCGGATGCCAAAGCTGCGCTGGTTGCGGCGCAGGCTGCACAATCAGCTTTCCCGAACGATCCGCGGGTGCTGGAGGTACTGGGTGCAGCGCAGATTGCCGCAGGCGAAAGGAATCAGGCGCTGGACACCTTCCGTCAACTGTCGCGGCTGGTGCCAGAAAATCCGCTACCGTTCATGCGAATCGCCGAGACCCAGGTGGCGCTGAAGGATTACAGCGGAGCCATAGACACGCTTCAACAGCTCATTAAGATAAAGCCCGACCTTGTTCAGGCGTGGATTCAGTTGGCGCAGGTGCATGTGCTTTCCGGCCATCCCGACAGCGCGCTAGCGGAGGCCCGCAAGCTGCAAAAGCAGCAGCCAGATCGAGCCGCTGGCTATGCGATCGAAGGCGAAGTGCTTGCATCTCAGAAGAAATGGCAGGAAGCGGTCGCAGCGTACCGCAATGGTCTTGCCCGCCAACCGTTGCCACTTCTCGCGGTCCGCAGCTATCTAGCGTTGCAGAATGCAGGTAAGTCAGGGGAAGCAACCGCCCTGGCGACCAAGTGGATGAAGGACCATCCGCAGGATGTGGTCATGCCGACGTTCCTCGGCCAGCAGAGTATGAACAACAAAGATTTTCGAAACGCTGCGTCGAACTACAGAGTGGCGCTTGCGATCGAACCGGAAAACATCGCTCTTCTCAACAACCTTGCATGGGTACTCATTCAATTGGGGGATCCCAAGGCTGTGGAAGTTGCAGAGAAGGCTTACGTCGAAGCGCCCAACAATCCGAACGTCATGGACACCTTGGGCTGGGCGCTGGTACATACCGGCGATGCGGCGAAGGGTACCGAGTTGTTGCGCGCTGCCTCGAACCTCACTCCGGCCAGCGATGAGATCCGGCTTCACCTTGCAACGGCGCTGATCAAAACCGGCGACAAGGCGGCTGCTCGACTCGAACTGGAGGCACTGATCCAGCGCGACAAGCCCGCGCCCATCCGCGACGAGGCTTCCAAGCTTCTGGAAGGGTTGTGAGGATTGGTCGTGAGTGAGAGTCCCCAGCACCAGGTACTGGCCGTCATTGGCCTGGGATATGTCGGCCTTCCCCTTGCCGTTGAGTTCGGAAAGAAGTACACGACGATCGGACTAGACCTCTCCGAGGCCAAGATCACGGCGTATCGGAACGGCTTCGACCCCACCGGCGAAGTGCGCGCCGACGAGCTCCGGGCCGCGTCCGGATTGACCTTCACGAGCGATGCGACGGAGTTGCGTAAAGCGGACTTCATCGTGGTGGCGGTGCCGACTCCCGTCGACGAAGCGCACCAGCCCGATTTCTCGCCCCTGCTCAGTGCGAGTGCGGCGGTCGGAGCCAATCTCAAGCGCGGCGCGACCATCGTGTTCGAATCCACGGTGTATCCAGGTGCCACCGAGGAAATCTGCGTCCCGGTTATCGAGCAGCATTCGAAGATGACATGGAAGCGGGACTTCTTCGTGGGCTACTCGCCCGAACGCATCAATCCCGGCGACAAAGAGCACACCCTCCCGAGGATCGTCAAGGTTGTGTCGGGAGATACGCCCGAGACCCTCGATCGCGTGGCGCTGGTGTACGGCAGCATCATCGATGCGGGCGTGTATCGAGCGAGCTGCATCAAAGTGGCCGAAGCCGCCAAGGTGATCGAAAACACCCAGCGCGACCTGAACATTGCGCTGATGAACGAGCTCGCCCTTCTGTTCCACAAGATCGGAATCGACACGATAGAGGTCCTGGAGGCGGCCGGCACCAAGTGGAATTTCCTGCCTTTTCGCCCTGGCCTCGTGGGTGGGCACTGCATCGGCGTCGATCCCTACTATCTCACGCACAAAGCGGACAAGCTTGGCTACCACCCGCAGGTAATCCTGGCGGGACGACGCATCAACGATGGAATGGGCAAATACGTCGCCGAACAGACCGTAAAGCAATTGATTCAGGCGGGCACTCGGTTGAAGGGCGCAGAGGTCACCGTCCTCGGTCTCACGTTCAAGGAAGACTGCCCGGATATTCGCAACTCTCGCGTCATCGACGTGGTGCACGAGCTGGCGTCGTATGGCCTGAACGTGCACGTGCATGATCCCGTGGCCGACGCGGACGAGGCCCGCCGCGAATACGGAGTCGAGCTCAGGGCGTGGGATGAGTTGCCGCGCGCAAGTGCCATCGTTGCTGCAGTGGCGCACCGCGAATTTCGCGAGCGTCCGCTGAGCGACTACGTCGACAAGATCGCCACCGGTGGGCTGTACGTGGATGTCAAGTGCCAGGCCGATGCGAGCGCGCTTCGGGCAAGCGGCATCGAGGTATGGCGCCTGTAATGACAGCAGCTGCGCCGGCAGACGCCCTCGAGGCCGTACGCAGCCTCGTACGCGCGCGGCCCAAGACTTGGCTCGTTACTGGCAGCGCGGGATTCATCGGGTCGCATCTACTGGAGGAGCTGCTGCAGCTTGGCCAGCACGTGGTCAGTGTCGACAACTTCGCAACGGGGCATCGTCGTAATCTTGAGGAGGTGCGGTGCGCTGTCGGCGAGCGCGCTTGGGGGCTCCACCGGTTCGTCGAGGCCGACATCACCGATCTTGCCGCGTGTCGCAATTGCTGCAGCGGTGCTGAAATCGTCCTGCACCAGGCGGCGCTCGGCTCTGTACCGCGATCGATCGAGGACCCATTGGCGACCCACGCCTCCAATGCCACGGGGTTTCTGAACATGCTGGTCGCCGCGCGAGACGCCGGTGTTGCGCGCTTCGTGTTTGCGGGGTCGAGCTCGACGTACGGTGATTCTCCACTGTTGCCCAAGGCGGAGGCCGAAATCGGTGCCCCGCTGTCACCCTATGCCGTGACGAAATACGTCGACGAACTCTACGCGCAGGTCTTCTCTCGCTGCTACGGTACACAAACCATCGGCTTTCGCTATTTCAACGTGTTTGGCCCGCGTCAGGACCCCGAGGGCGCTTACGCGGCTGTCATCCCGCGCTGGACGGACGCCGTGCTGTCGGGCACGCCTGTGGTCATCAACGGCGACGGCGAGACGACGCGCGACTTCTGCTACGTGGCCAACGTCGTGCAGGCAAACTTGTTAGCGGCTACTACCGAGAACATGGACGCCATGGGCGAAGTGTTCAATGTGGCGGTGGGGGGCAGGTTATCGCTCAACGGTCTTGACCGGATGCTCCGCGAGATCTTGAATGAACTTGGCGAGAGGTCCGATGTCGCTCCTCTGGTGCATCGCGCCTTCCGGCCCGGCGACGTGCGTCACTCACAAGCGGACATTTCGAAAGCAATGCGCATTCTCGGCTACCGTCCTACCCACGACACGCGAAGCGGCCTGCGCGAAGCTATGCCGTGGTACATCGCGCGGGCATCGCATCGGAAGCCGGCGCAGACAATGGAGATGCGCGATGCTCGCGGCGGCAGGTGACCGGCAAGTCGGCGTGATGCGCGGCATCCGCCGGGCTCTGCTTGCGCTCGTCCTGGTGCCGGTGGCCACGACGACACTCGCGGACGCGACACCTTCGGCGTCGGGAGACGTCTCGCCCGATCTCGTGGCGCAGGCAATTGCCTATGAGCATGGCGAAGGCGTGCCCAAGGACCTGCGCAAGGCTTCGCTGCTGTACTGCGAAGCTGCTCGGGCAGGAAACGCGGACGCGATGTACGGGCTGGGGTGGATGTACGCCAACGGACGCGGGGTGGCGCGCAGCGACGAGATGGCGGCCTTCCTGTTCGCACGCGCGGCCGCGGCTGGACACGTCTACGCCCAACAGATGCAGCGGTACGTGGGGACACAGAGCAGCGTCGTCCCGGACTGCATGCGACCGCCGGAACCCGACGCGCCGCCAGCTCTGGTTGACAACGAACCCGACCCGTTCGCCGACCTCACGCCGGCGAAGAAGAAGATTGCGGACCTCGTTGCCAAGGCTGCGCCGTCCTACGCGATCGAGCCTCGGTTGGCGCTTGCCGTCATTGCAACCGAATCGAACTTTCAGCCCGACGCCCTTTCGCCGAAAAACGCGCAGGGACTGATGCAACTCGTGGCGGGAACGGCGTCGCGCTTCAAGGTCAAGAATCGGTTCAACGTCGCGGACAATATTAACGGGGGCCTGGCATACCTGCGGTGGCTGCTGGCGTACTACGAGGGTCGAGTCACCTTGGCGGTCGCGGCTTACAATGCAGGCGAGGCGGCGGTCGACCGATATGGCGGCGTTCCGCCCTATCCGGAGACCCAGGATTATGTGCGACGGGTCCACCGACTGTTTTCCAACGAGCGTCACTCGTTTGATGCCCAAGTCGCGAACCCGTCACCGATCGTGAGCAGGCTGCCTTGACGGCCCAGTAAAAGATCGTTGTGAAAACTACGGGTTACTGGACACGATGCATCGCCGCGTTGGTGTTGGCTCTTGCTTTCGCCGGCGCCGCCTGTGCGGACCGGGTGGACACGATCGAGCGGGTCAAGGGTTCGATCGTGGCGATAGGAACGATGGAGCCCACGCGTACGCCGCCGTTCATGTTTCGTGGTACCGGCTTCGCGGTAGGCGATGGCACGCTGGTTGTCACCAACGCGCACGTCCTTCCGGTGGTGCTCGATTCGTCGAAGTTCGAGACGCTTGCGATGTTGGTCCCTGGCCGGGTCAAGGACGGGACCGATAGCGTGCAAGTCCGCCAGTTGAAACCTCTCGCCGTCGACCCGGGCTCGGATCTGGCGGTGCTCTCGCTATCAGGTGCACCGTTACCTGCGCTGAAGGTGCATGAGGGAGGCAATGTCAGGGAGGGGCAGGAGATCCTGTTCACCGGGTACCCGATCGGTGCCGTGCTCGGTCCTTATCCGGCGACGCATCGTGGGATCATTTCTGCCGTGACGCCGATTGCTATTCCGCAGATGAGGGCAGGAGACCTCGATGCGCGCACTGTTCGACGCCTGAGTAGCGGGGCGTTTCCCGTCTATCAACTTGATGCGACCGCTTACCCGGGAAACAGCGGCAGTCCTATATATGACCCCGAAACCGGTGAAGTATTGGGTGTGGTGAACATGGTCTTCGTCAAGGGAACCAAGGAATCGGTCCTCACAGAACCCAGCGGCATCACCTACGCCGTCCCGTCGAGCCACCTGCAGGATCTGCTGAAGAAGGCCCGCTGAGCTGTGCCGGCAGGCAGTCACTGCGCCGGCGCAGTGGGGCAGTCGGCGTAGCAGCCTGCTAATGGACTCCTTCTGGCTGAAGGCCATCCTCAAAGCGCTCGTCTTGCCGCCGACGGGTCCATTGCTGATTGCGATGGCGGGGCTCGCGATCCACGGGCGCTTTCCACGCAGTGGCATCAGCTTGGCGTGGACCGGTGTGCTGTCGCTGCTTCTACTCTCGCTTCCAGTCGTTGGCGAATTGCTGCTTGGGCTGCTTCATACCCCACCGCCGTTCGACAGCACGCGCGCCAAGGAAGCCCAGGCGGTAGTCATTATCGGTGGTGGCATCCGGCACAACGCGCTGGAGTACGGCGGTGACGCGCTCGGCGAGCTGACCCTCGAGCGCGTACGCTATGGCGCTCGAATTGCGCGGCAGACGAATTTGCCGATTCTTGTATCCGGGGCGCCCGAGGCGGCCCAGATGCGGGCAGCGCTCGAGCTCGAATTCGGCGTCGCTGTGCGGTGGGTCGAGAATCGATCTCGAACGACACATGAGAATGCGCGATATAGCGCGGCCATACTTGAAAGCGCGGGGATCCATCGCGTTATTCTGGTGGCGCATAGCTTCGATATGCTCCGCGCCCAGGCGGAATTTACGGCGGCTGGCATCGAGACAATTCCAGCCGCTACTGAATTGCCCAACACCGAGCCCACATCTTCGTCGGATTTCTTGCCGAGTATCAGCGGCTTGCGCACGAGCTACTTCGCGATATATGAAATCCTGGGCAATCTGGCGCGCATCCTCGGTTCACCCATGAGTGCGGTGCCTGTGGGCGCAAGCCGGTAGCGATCGCGCATTCCATTCTCCGGGAAATCGCGCCATTTCCCGGAGAATGAGCCGTCCCGTCATGCAGCAGGCGGCTCCTTGTGCGTTTCCACCAGCTGCAACGGCTCGTCGGGAAGCTGTTGGCGAGGAGGGCGTTGCCTGCGCTGACGAGGCTGCTCGGACTCCTGCTCAGTCGCGATGGCGGTGGCGCGCTCGCGCGCTGTCTCCACCAGCACCAGTCCCGAGTCGGACGGCAGCTCCATCGACACCTTCGGTACTTCGATCGGCTGCGGCGCCCGCGCCGGTGCAGCGGCTACAGCGCGTTCGACCTGTGAAGGGAGCGAAGCCTCGGACGATACAGGCTCGGACGAGGCGTTGCTCGGTGACGACGATTCGATCGGCGCCGCAAAGGTGCGCGCCGCCGCGACCGGGACCCAGGCATTTGGAATCGTGTCGTCGATCGTTTCTGCAGCACCACCGCCGTTGCTCATCGGATGTCCATCGTCGTGGCCACGTACGTTGGAGTGCGAAGCGTGCGGCGCTGCGTCGACAACCTGCATTTCAGGAGACTGCTCCCGGTGTGCGGGTTGATCCTGCGCGCTCCCATGATGAGGCTGCTCGTCGCGATGCTCTCGGAGCGGAGAAGGCGTTGTCGTCTGTTCGCTGCGCGGCTCGCGCGGCGGACGCGGTTCCCTGCGCTCGCCCGGCGCGGCCTCGTTGCGCTCGCCTCGATCTCCGCCACGACCGCCGCGGCGGCGATCCCTGCGCCGGCGGGCACCCTCGCCATGCTCGCCATCGCGAGTCGCGATGGGTTCGCCCTGCGCGATCGCTGGAACGACCGCATTGCCGGTCTGAGCCGTGTCGAGCGCAGCACGCGGCTCGCGCGGAGCGCGCTGCTTCTGTCCTTCACGCTGATTGTCGCGCTGGCCGTCACGGTGGCCTTCGCGCTGGCCATCACGCCGGCCGTCCCGCGCTTCACCGCGCACGCTGTCGCGTTTCTCGTCGCGGCGTTGCTGTGGTGCACCGCGCTGTCCGCGGGATTGGTTGGCATCGCGCTGGCCGTCACGCTGACCTTCGCGTTGTCCCTCGCGTTGCCGGTCGCGAGCCGGACGTCCAGCCTCGCCACCCCTGCCACCGCGGTCACGCTCGTTGCCGCGTCCACGACCTCGTGCGTCGCGCGGCGCTTCACTCGTTTCCGATCGAACCGGCGCCGTTGCGGGCTTCGCTGGCTTGGTACGGAACCAGCCCAGCACTTTGTCGAGCCAGTTTTCTTCCCTGGGCGCGGGTGTCGCGACGGTGCGTTCCACCGGCATCGGTGCAGGCTGCGAAGGAGTGATGCCCTTCACCACGGCTTCCTGCCGGGTTTCGCGCGCCTCTTCCTTGAGTTGGCGCACGGGATCCTCCTCGACGGGACGCTCGACCATGTCGAAGCTCGCGGGCAGCGGCTCCGACTGGTTGAGGTCGTCGTGGCGCATGCGCTGGACCTTGTAATTCGGCGTTTCGAGGTGAATATTGGGCACTAGCAGCAGATTCACCTTGAATCGCGCCTCGATGGTGTGCACCTCGGCGCGCTTTTCATTGAGCAGGAACGTTGCGACATCGACGGGCACCTGAGCGACCACCTGCGCGGTGTTGTCCTTCATCGCTTCCTCCTGCAGGATGCGCAGGATGTGCAGCGCGGTCGATTCGGCACCGCGGATGTGGCCAATGCCATGGCAGCGCGGACAAGGAATGTGCGCCGACTCCGCAAGCGCGGGGCGCAGCCGCTGGCGCGAGAGCTCCATCAGGCCGAAGCGCGAGATCTTGCCCAGCTGAACGCGCGCGCGGTCGTACTTGAGGGCGTCTTTCAGGCGGTTCTCGACTTCGCGCTGGTTCTTTGCGCTTTCCATGTCGATGAAGTCGATCACGATCAATCCGCCCAGGTCGCGCAGACGGAGCTGGCGCGCGATCTCGTCGGCCGCCTCGAGATTGGTATTGAGCGCGGTCGTCTCGATGTCGCCGGCCTTGGTCGCGCGCGCGGAATTGACGTCGACCGAAACCAGCGCCTCGGTGTGATCGATGACGATCGCACCGCCCGCGGGCAATGGCACCTGCCGCGCATAGGCAGTCTCGATCTGATGTTCGATCTGGAAGCGCGAGAACAGCGGAACGTCGTCCTTGTAGAGTTTGACGCGATTCACCGTCGCCGGCATCACGTGGCTCATGAACTGCTGCGCTTGCTCGAAGATCGACTCGGTGTCGATTAGCAACTCGCCGATGTCGGGATGGAAATAGTCACGGATGGCGCGGATGACCAGGCTCGATTCCTGGTAGATCAGGAACGCCCCGGTTTGGCTTTGTGCCGCGCCGTCGATGGCCTGCCAGAGCTGCAGCAGGTAGTTCAAGTCCCACTGCAGCTCTTCGAGCGAACGGCCGATGCCGGCGGTGCGCGCGATGACGCTCATGCCGGCGGGCACTTCGAGCTGGCCGATGGTGTCGCGGAGCTCGTTACGCTCCTCACCTTCGATTCGACGCGAGACCCCGCCGCCGCGCGGATTGTTCGGCATCAGGACCAGGTAGCGTCCCGCCAGCGAAATGTAGGTCGTCAGCGCCGCGCCCTTGTTGCCGCGCTCGTCCTTGTCGACCTGGACGATCAGCTCCTGGCCTTCCTTGAGCTGATCCTGCGAGCGCCCGCGTCCCTCGCCTTCGCGCAGGTAGTCGCGGGAGATTTCCTTGATCGGCAGAAAGCCGTGGCGGTCTGCGCCGTAATCGACGAAGCACGCTTCAAGACTGGGCTCGACGCGCGTGATGACGGCTTTGTAGATGTTGCTCTTGCGTTGCTCTTTTCCGGCGGATTCGATATCGAGGTCGATCAGCTTCTGGCCGTCGACGATCGCCACCCGGAGTTCCTCGGCCTGGGTGGCATTGAACAGCATGCGTTTCATTAGATAGTTCCCCGGCGCCAGGTCGGCAGGGGCGTGCGGCGGGTGAAGCGATGGGTGCCCGCGAGGGCACCGTCTAGCGGGCGGCGGGCGAGGACTGCGAACGCGAACGTAGCCACACCGGAAGCGCGAGCCGCCGGGATTCGAGAGGATGGATGCGCTTAAAGGGCATCATTTGGGAGGCGGCACAAAATGCCTGACCTGTCTCTGGAGCGTGGTTGATGTTCTTCGCTTTGTCGCTCAAACGGTCTGGCGACCGCGCCTCTCGGCGGTATGATGTTTCGCCGGTACGCCGTCGCATGCAGAAATCGTTGCGTTGTATGCGTTTCGCCGCGCGTCTTGATCGCCTCACCGGCTTTCACGCCGGTGCGCAGACTGCGCTCTTCAATTAACATCGCTACTTCTCCGGGTCGCAGCGCCCTGGATGGTGAGTCGAATTAACCGATATCGCCCCCGTTCGGGGCCAGCGGATGGATTTGACGCCGCCCATCTCGGGGACGCCGTGGCCGGGACGCGGAAGCCTGTTAGTTCCGCGGGTCCGGGCCTGCCACACGTTGCTGCCAGCGACAATTATAAGGAAATGAACGATTTAAGCAAGGATGCTGTCAACCGCCTTGCAGTAGGAGAGGCGGGCGTGGGGCAACGTGTCGACAATTTTCTCCTGCGGATCCTCAAGGGTGTGCCTAAAAGCCACATCTATCGCATCCTGCGCAGCGGCGAAGTCCGTCTTAACCGAAAACGCGTCAAACCCGACGTTCGCTTGGTGCTGGGCGACGAATTGCGCATCCCGCCCATCCGCATCGCCGAGGTCGCTTCCAAACCCGTCGCGCGGCCCATCGAGGTGCCGGTGCTCTACGAGGACGACGCGCTCCTGGCTATCGACAAGCCGCCCGGGGTCGCGGTGCACGGTGGCAGCGGCATCGCCTTCGGACTGATCGAGCAGCTGCGCGCCGCGCGGCCTGACGCACGCTTTCTCGAGCTGGTGCACCGGTTGGACCGCGACACCTCGGGCGTGCTGCTGGTCGCCAAGAAGCGCAGCGCGCTGGTTGCATTGCATGCCGCGCTTCGCGCCGGCGAGGTCGACAAGCGCTACGCGGTGCTGGTCAAGGGCAAATGGCGCGACGCCAGGCGCAACGTCGAGCTTCCGCTCGCGCGGTTCCTCAGCGGAGCGGGCGAGCGTCGTGTTCGCGTCGAGCGCGCAGAGGCAGAGGGTCAAGCTGCGCGCACCGTATTCACGCGTCGGCAGGTATGGCCGCATGCGCAGCCGCCGGTGAGCCTGCTCGAGGCACAGCTCATGACCGGGCGCACTCACCAGATCCGCGTGCACCTGACACACCTCGGCTTTCCGCTGGCCGGCGACGACAAGTACGGCGACTTCGCGTGGAACAAGGCGCTCTCCCGCGAAGGCCTCAAGCGCATGTTCCTGCATGCCGAACGGCTCACGCTGGCGCACCCGCTGGAGCGCCGTACGCTGGTCCTGGAGTCGCCCCTGCCGCCGGATCTGGCGCATTTCCTGCGCCGCCTCGATGCGCCGGCGTGAGCCGCATGCCTAGCCCGCCGCGCCGCTTTCACCTTCTCGCCTTCGACTGGGACGGGACGCTCGCCGATTCAACCGCGCTGATCGCCGGCGCGCTGCAGCAGGCGTGCCGCGACCTCGGGGTCGACGTGCCCGACGAGGTCAGGGCAAGGCACGTCATCGGGCTGGGGCACCGCGATTCGATACGCTATGTCGCACCCACGCTCCATGAACGACACTACGCGCATTTCACCGAACGATTCGGCTCACACTACATGGTCGGTGACGCGGCCATCCCGCTGTTCGAGGGCGTGCCCGACATGCTGGCAGAATTGTCGGCGCGCGGCTTCAAGCTCGGCATCGCGACCGGCAAATCGCGGCGGGGGCTCGACCGCGTGCTCGCGCAGCACGGGATCGCCGGCCACTTCGACGTATCACGCTGCGCCGACGAGGGCGAACCCAAGCCGCACGCCGACATGCTGCTGAGGCTCATGGAGCAAGCCGACGTCGGTCCGGCGCAAACGTTGATGATCGGCGATACCACGCACGATCTGCAGCTTGCCCACAACGCCGGCGCGGCGTCGCTGGCGGTGGCGTACGGCGCGCATCCCCCGGAAGGGCTGGCCGAGCATTCTCCGCTTGCCACGGTGCATTCGGTCGCCGAGCTACGCGCATGGCTGTCAACGAACGCGTGATCGGCGCGAGCAACGAGCTCATCGAAGCCGGCCCGGGACTGCGTTTCTCGATCGCGCGCGGCGAACGAACGCTGCCGGCGTTCGCGATTCGCTTCGGCGGCCGCGTCCACGCCTATGTCAACGAGTGCAGGCACGAAGCGAGCGAGCTCGACTGGGAAGAGGGCGAATTCTTCGACACGGCCAAGCTATACTTGGTCTGCGCAAGTCACGGTGCCCTCTACGAGCCCGCGACCGGCGTATGCGTCGCCGGGCCGTGTCGCGGAGCCCGACTCGCGAAAGTCGAGGTTTGCGAGCGCGACGGCGACGTCCTCTGCATGGGTGACTAAATGGCCGAAGAGAACTGGGAACGCGGCATCCTCGAGCGCCTCGCGACGGAAGGACTGCTCGAGCAGCAGCGCGCTCGGCGCTGGGGCATTTTCTTCAAGCTCCTCACCTTCGCACTGGTGTTCTTCGTGCTCTACCTGGTGCTCTCGTCGACGTCGGCCACCGATCGGGCATGCCTCGACAAGTGCACGGCGATGGTCGAATTGCGCGGCGAGCTGGACAGCGACGCGCGCGCCAGTGCCGATAACGTCATCGCCGGCCTGCAGGCCGCGTTCAAGGACAAGGGCACGCGCGGCGTCGTCCTGAAGATAGACAGCCCCGGCGGAAGTCCCGTGCAGGCTGGTGCGATCAACGACGAGATAAGGCGCCTGCGCGCGAAGCATCCCGACACTCCGATCTACGCTGTGGTCGAGGAGATATGTGCCTCAGGCGCCTACTACGTTGCAGTGGCCACCGATCGCATCTACGTCGACAAGGCGAGTCTGGTCGGCTCGATCGGCGTGATCATGGACGGGTTCGGCTTCGTCGGGACGATGGAGAAACTGGGCGTCGAGCGCCGCGCGCTTACTGCCGGCGAGAACAAGGATTTCCTCGACCCCTTCGCGCCGGTCGTACCCAAGCAGCGCGAATATGCGCAGCAGATGATCGACGAGATCCACGCGCAGTTCATCGCGGCGGTGAAACAGGGCCGCGGCGCGCGCCTGAAGGAAACGCCCGAGCTTTATTCGGGACTGGTGTGGTCGGGACAGCGCAGCATCGAGCTCGGTCTCGCCGACGCGCTCGGCAGCGTCGATTCCGTCGCGCGCGACGTGATCAAGGCCGATGACGTGGTCGACTTTACGCAGCAGGAATCGCTGACCGATCGCGTTGCGCGCAAGCTCGGTGCATCGATGGGACGCACCGCGGCGTCGCTGCTGCAGAAGTCGCCGCGCTGGCGGTAGGGGCGAGCTCGGGTCTGGCGATTGGATTCAGTTTCCGTTGATGACCCCTTGCGCGATCGCCTTGCCGACAGCCTCGGCGCGGTTCGCGACTGCGAGCTTTGTAAGAATATTTCCGAAGTGAAAGTTTATCGTTCGCTCAGAAAGCCCGAGCTTCAACGCCATGTCGGCGCTGGTTAATCCGCGTGAAGCAAAGCTAAGACACTGAAGCTCACGAGGGCTAAGCGGTGATACTGGTTGGAGAGGACGCGCTCCCGCGGCCACTAGACGCCGTCTGAATATGGCATGAAATTCGATTGCCAGAATCAGTAGGGCGGGCAACTTCGAGATCCAATCAGAGAGGTCCGCATCGCTTAGATGTTGTTTGGAGGAATGAACACCGAACATAGTCCGCGAATAGTGCTCGTCTCTGAAGTAAACCGCTGCACCGCTGTAAATCCCGTAGTGCGCGGCTTGTCTGAGATACGCTGCAATGTTCCGTCGCACCTTTGCAATACGCTGGTCCCATATGATCGGCGTGGGGTTGGTCCAACGGTCAGCAAGGAAAGGGTCAAGCTCGAAGTAACTGTTGTATTCGTACTCTTGGACCCATTCCTTGGGAAGCGTGGACCAGGCATAAGTTCGAGGGTCAACTTGCAGCGTTCGGGCGGTCGTAAAACCATAGTAGACGCTGTCGAAGCCGAGCGCGTGTATGACCACGTTCATCGGCTCTTCTAGATCACGGCCGTCGCGAGCGGCGATGCTTAGCGGACCGAGCAGCAAAGGTACGGCCCCGGGACTATCTTTCTCCGGTATCGCGGGATTTATCTCGACCAGCGCTGACAAAGGTCCCCTCAAGCGTAGTAGGTATGAGAGCCCTATTCCCTGGCCTTGGGCGCCTTGTCGAGGCCCTCGATGCGGTCGCCTGCGTGGATGCCGCGTTCGGCGAACCAGCCCTTTTTCATTTCGAGCGCGTAGAGCGCGAGTCCCGCGGACGGATGCGTGTCGTCGGTTTGCGGTGCCATGTCGTCGATGTTCAGAATCCGCCCATCGGCGCCAGCGAAGGCAATCGACAGCGGCACGTAGGTATTGTGCATCCAAAACGCCAGCGGCTGCGGCACGTCGAACACGAACAGCATGCCGTGATCGGGTTGGAGACTGAAGCGTCGCATCAGGCCGGTCGTGCGCGTGTCAGGCGTGGCCGCGATCTCGGCGATCAGCTTGTGGTTGCCGATCTTGAGTTCGACGGTCGGCAATTCCGCGGCAAGCGCGGACGTGGCGGTGAAGGCGAGACATGCAGCTCCGAGCACGAGAGCTTTGAGATGTTTGAGCATGGTGTTCACGATGACGTCAGTGGCTTTCCCAGAGCGCGCGTGTGGCGCAGGTAGACGAACCAGAGCGCGAGGCTCGCGCACGAGAAGGCGAGCATGCCAAGCGCCAGCGCGTGCAGCGATGTCGCCAGCAGCGGCGCGATCGACCCGGCGACGACCGCGGCCAGCGCAAAATGGAAGAATCCCTGCAACGACGAAACCAGGCCGCGCATGGTCGGAAACAGGTCAAGCATCAGCAGCGTCAACGTGGGCGTGATGATTGCGCTGCCGGTGGTGAATACCATGATCGGAAGCACGTGCCATGGTACCCCAGGAGCGACCAGCCACGTCGCGCCGAGGTCGAACGCGACTCCGCAGAACAGGATCGAATAACCCAGCCGCACGGTGCGCAGGGGAGTGAGGCGCCCGGCCGCGCGGCCGGAGATCGCCGCGCCGATCATGATGCCCGCGATCATGGGAACGAACAGCCACGCGAAGCCGTAGCTCGAAACTCCGAGCAGGTCGATCAAGAACGAGGGCGCGGCGGCGATATAGACGAAGAACGCCGCGAAATTGAGCGAGGGCACGGCGGCGAGCAGCAGGAATTCGCGGTGCCTCAGAACGCTGGCGTAGTTTCGCCACAGCCGCCGCGGCACCAGCGACTGTCGGGCGTGTACTGGGAGCGTCTCGGCAAGCGAGCGCACCGACCATACAAGCAGCGCGATCGTGAAGATCAGCATCGCCCAGAAGATCGAGCGCCAGCCGAGCGTGTTGAGCAACACGCCTCCCAGCACCGGCGCGACCGCCGGCGCAATCCCGAAGAACATCGTGATCTGCGACATCAGGCGCTGCGCGTCGGCGCCGTGGAAGCGGTCGCGAATGATCGTACGCCCGACCACCATACCGCTGCCCGCGCAGACGCCCTGCAGCGCGCGGAACAGCCATAGCGTCTCGATATTGCCGGCTATCGCGCAGCCCAGCGACGTGATCGCGAACATCGCCAGTCCTGCGAGGACCACGGCTCGGCGGCCCAGCGCATCGGCCAGCGCACCGTGCCAGAGCATCATGAATGCATATGCGAACAGATACACCGAAAGCGTCTGCTGTACCGCGATCTGCGGGACGCCGAAGTCGCCGCCGATGGCGTGGAATGCCGGCAGATACGCGTCCACGGACAGCGGACCGAGCATCGCCAGCGCCGCCAGCAGAAGTGCTAGCGGCCACGTGCGACTGCGGGTCATTGCCAGCGTACGGCAAGACGGCCATGCTCACAGCTCATAGTCGTCCGATTCGCCGCGCAACGCTGCCTCGACCGCTGCGCGATCGAATTGCGGCGCGAAGAATGTGATGAAATCGTAGACGAAGCCGCGCAGATACACGCCACGGCGAAGCGCGAGCCGCGTGGTGCTGGGCGCGAACAGGTGCGCCGCCTCGATCTTTTCGAACTGCGGATCGCGCACCGGGTCCCACGCCATCTGCGCGATGATGCCTACGCCGAAGCCGGCGCCGACGTAGGTCTTGATCACGTCGGCGTCGAGCGCGGTGAGCACCACATTGGGCGACAATCCCTTCGCAGCGAACGCCGCATTGATCGCGGAGCGCCCGGTAAAGCTGAAGTCGTACGTGACGATGGGGTAGTTCGCCAGCGCCTCGAGCGTGAGCGTGCCGACGCGCATCAGCGGATGGCCCTTGGGAACGATCACGCAGCGGTTCCACGTGTAGCAGGGGAGCGTCACCAAATCGTTGAAATCGGACAGCGCCTCGGTGGCGATGCCGATGTCGACTTCCGAGCGCGCCGTCTGCTGCGCGACCTGCAAGGGGTTCCCCTGATGGAGCAGCAGGCGGACTTTGGGATAGCGCTCCGAGAACTGGGTGAGCACGCGAGGCAGCACGTAGCGCGCCTGAGTGTGCGTGGTGGCGATGGCAAGCGTTCCAGTGTCCTCGGCCTTGAATTCGGCGCCGACGCGCTTCAGATTGTTGAGTTCCTGCACGGCGCGGCGTGCGGTGGCGACGATGACCTCGCCACCTGCGGTAAGTGCCGCCAGACGCTTGCCCTGGCGCACGAAAATCGGCACGCCGAGTTCCTCTTCGAGTTGACGGATCTGCTTGCTGATACCGGGTTGGGAGGTGAAGAGCGCCTCGGCCGCCACGGACACGTTCATGCCGTGGTCGACGATCGCGCACAGGTATCGCAGCTGCTGCAGATTCATGGCGCCGTTATAACCATGCGTTAGAATTACCAAGAATTATATAACGACTCCAGACTAAGGCGTTCGAGACCGCCCCAAGCTGCCATGGCCCAGTTCTTCTCGATCCATCCGGATAACCCGCAGCACCGACTCATCGCAGGTGCCGCGACGATCGTGCGCGGCGGCGGCGTGATCGCCTATCCCACGGACTCGAGCTACGCGCTCGGGTGCAAGGTGGGTGATGTCGCCGCGGTGCAGCGCATTCGAGAATTGCGCGGGGTGGATGAGAAGCATCACCTCACGCTGATGTGTCGCGACCTTGCCGAGATCGGCCGCTACGCGCTGCTGGACAACTGGCAGTTCCGCATAGTCAAGCTAGGTGTTCCGGGGAGCTTCACGTTTCTGTTGCCGGCGACCCGCGAAGTCCCGCGTCGCCTGAAGCATCCCAAGCGCAGCACCATCGGGGTGCGCGTGCCAGATCACGCGGTCGCGCAGGCGCTACTCGCCGAGCTTGGAGAACCGTTGTTGTCGTCCACGCTGATTCCCGCCGGCGAACTCGAACCGCTCAACGACCCTGAGGAAATCCGGCGCCGCTATGACGGGACGCTGGACCTGATCATCGACAGCGGCGCGTGCCACCGCACGCCCACGACCGTGATCGATCTCGCGGTATCGCCGCCGGTCGTCGTGCGCGCCGGGCGCGGCGATGCGGCGCGCCTGGGCCTCGCGCCAGCGCCCGCCTGAGACCGCGGACAGCACCCCCTAAACCCGGTACAATGGAAGGTTAATGGATTTAGTTCAGACCATCGTGCTCTGGGCAGTGCCGGTGGTCTTTGCGATCACGCTTCACGAGGCCGCCCACGGCTACGTCGCGCGGATGTTCGGCGACCAGACTGCGTGGATGCTGGGGCGGGTGACGCTCAATCCGATCAAGCACATCGACCCCGTGGGAACCATCGCGGTTCCGGGGGCGCTGATCGCGCTGTCGGTACTGACCAAGGCTCCGCTGTTCCTGTTCGGATGGGCGAAGCCGGTCCCGGTGAATTTCGACAACCTGCGCAACCCAAAGCGCGACATGTTCTGGGTCGCCGGGGCAGGACCGGCGATCAATTTCGTAATGGCGCTCGGCTGGGCGCTATTGCTGCGCGCTGCGCTGCCCGGAGGTGCCTTCGGCAGCGACGGCCTTGAGGAAATGGCGAATGCAGGCGTCCAGATCAACCTGATGCTCATGGCGCTCAATCTGCTGCCGATACTGCCGCTGGACGGCGGGCGCATCGCCGTGAGTCTGTTGCCGCGACCTCTCGCGGCAAGTTATGCGAGAACGGAGCGGTACGGCTTCATGCTGGTCATCCTACTTCTGGCTACCGGGTTGCTCGGTACCCTCATGCAGCCGCTGCTGCGACTCGGCCTGGCCGCCGTGCGCCTGATCGTCGGCCTCTGACTTCGAATGTTCGCTGATCGCGTGTTGTCGGGCATGCGCCCGACCGGCCGGATGCATATAGGTCACTATCACGGCGCACTGAAGAACTGGGTCCGGCTGCAGGAGGAGTACGAATGCCTGTACTTCGCCGCCGACTGGCACGCCTTGACCACGCACTACGAGACGCCCGAGCGCATCGAGGACAGCGTGTGGGAGATGTTCGTCGACTGGCTGGCGGTGGGCATCAACCCGTCGCGAGCGACAATTTTCATCCAATCGCGCGTAATTGAGCACGCCGAGCTCGCGTTACTGCTGGGCATGATCGCGCCGGTCGGCTGGCTCGAGCGCGTGCCCACGTACAAGGATCAGCAGGAAAAGCTCTCGGATCGCGACCTGACGACGTACGGGTTTCTTGGCTATCCGGTCATGCAGGCCGCTGACATCCTGATCTATCGCGCCAACATGGTTCCGGTCGGGGAGGACCAGGTCTCGCACCTGGAGCTCGTGCGAGAGCTGGCGCGCCGCTTCAACCACATCTATGGCCGCGAGCCCGACTTCGAGGACAAGGCCAAGATCGCGATCAAGAAGCTCGGATCGCGCCGCGCCAAGCGCTACGACCTGCTGCGCACCGCGTTCCAGGAGCAGGGCGACGAGGCGGCGCTGCAGGCCGCGCGCGATATGCTCGACGAGGCGCAAAACCTCGCCCTGGGCGACCGGGAGCGGCTATTCGGCTATCTCGAAGGCTCGCGTCGCGTCATCCTTCCCGAACCGCAGCCGCTCCTGACCGAGACGCCGAAAGTGCCGGGCCTCGACGGTACCAAGATGTCGAAGTCCTACGACAATGCGATCCTCCTGCGCGAGGATCCGGCGACGGTCACGCGCAAGATCCGCACCATGCAGACCGATCCGGCGCGCGTGCGCCGCTCCGATCCCGGCAATCCCGCCAATTGCCCGGTATGGCCGCTGCACCAGATCTATTCGGACCAAGCCACGCGCGACTGGGTGCAAAAAGGCTGCACCACCGCCGGCATCGGCTGCCTCGAATGCAAGCAGCCGGTCATCGATGCGATCATCGCCGAGCAGGCACCGATTCACGAGCGCGCGCAGAAGTATCTCGATGATCCTTCGCTGGTTCGTGCCATCGTCGCCGATGGCTGCGAAAAGGCGCGCAAGCTCGCCGACGAGACCATGCGCGACGTGCGCGATGCGATGGGGCTCGCCTACTCGTGAGCGCCATTACGCGCGAACCTCAGTTGCGGGAGCCGATGGATCTCGCGCAGGCCGCCGGCGCGCCGGTGGCGCGCGTCTATGGCGAGCCGATGCTGGAGATCCCGCAGGATCTGTACATCCCGCCGGAAGCGCTCGAGGTGTTTCTCGAGAGTTTCGAAGGCCCGCTCGATCTGCTGCTCTACCTGATCCGCAAGCAGAACGTGAACGTGCTCGACATTCCCATGGCGGAGCTCACGAGACAGTACCTGGGCTACGTCGAGATGATGCGGCGCACCCAACTCGAGCTCGCTGCGGAGTACCTGCTGATGGCCGCGGTGCTGATCGAAATCAAGTCGCGTTTGCTGCTACCCAAGCCCCCGGCAGTTCCCGGCAGCGAAATCGAGGACCCGCGTGCCGAGCTGGTGCGGCGCCTGCTCGAGTACGAGCGCATGAAAGCGGCGGCGCGTGCCATCGACGATCTGCCGCTCGCCGAGCGCGATTTCGCACTGGTGCGGGTCTGGTTCGAGCGCGTCGCGACCACGCGGCTGCCCGAGGTTCGCCCCGAGGACCTCAAGACTGCCTGGGCGGGACTGGTTGCGCGCGCCCGCGGTAACCGCCATCATCTCGTCACGCGCGAGCAACTGTCGGTGCGCAGCCAGATGAGTCGGCTGCTCAAGCTGCTCGAGCCGGGACGCTTTGTCGAATTCACCACGCTGTTCGAGGCCGACATCGACGTTCCCCGGCTGGTCGTCACCTTTCTGGCGGTCCTCGAGCTCGCGCGCGAACAATTGATCGATGTCGCGCAGGCGGCGCCTTTTGCGCCGATCTACGTGCAGCGCAAAGGCGACGCTGCGTTCGCGCTGCAGCCGGACGCGTGAGTCGCGTAGCCCTACGTCATTATGGAAGATCTGAGCAAGATTACGCATGTCCTTGAAGCCGCGCTGCTGACGGCAGGCGAGCCGGTGTCGATCGCGCAGCTGTCCAAGCTGTTCGATCCGCCGCTCGAAGCCGACGTCGTGCGCAAGCTGCTCGACGACTTGCGCTCGGCATGGAGCGGACGCAGCGTCGAGCTTGCGCAGGTCGCCAGCGGCTGGCGCTTCCAGGCGCGTGCAGAGATCCAGCCCTTTCTCGATCGCCTGTCTCCGGAAAAGCCGCCGCGTTATTCGCGCGCGCTCATGGAGACGCTGGCGATCGTCGCCTACCAGCAACCCGTCACCCGCGGAGATATCGAAGCCATCCGCGGCGTGGCGGTGTCCACCAACATCGTCAAGACTCTGGAGGACCGGCAGTGGATCGAGGTCGTCGGGCATCGCGAGACGCCCGGCCATCCTGCGATCTATGCCACCACCCGGCAGTTCCTGGACGATCTAGGCCTGCGTTCGCTGGCCGAGCTTCCGCCTCTCGCGGACCTTGATACATCCCACCTCCTGGAGCTACCCGATGCCCCCGCAAAGGCCGCCGAGGTCGAACTCGCGCTCGCGAGCCCACTCGTCGACACAACGGCAACCGAATCCGCAAACGCCCTTTCAACCGACCCGTCGGACGGACGACCGCAACCGCCAGAAGCCACGACGCTCCACTGAGCCTGTGTTCACGGAGCCGCAACGCCTGCACAAGGTGCTGGCGCAGTGCGGCTATGGCTCGCTGCGCGGTCTCGAGGAACTGATCATTGCCGGCCGGATCACGATCAACCGGCAGCCGGCGGAGGTCGGCCAGAAAGTTGGACCCGAGGATCAGGTGCGCATCAACGGCGAGTTGGTGCGGCTGCGCTTCGCGCCGCCACGCGTGCGTGTGCTGCTCTATCACAAGCCCGCGGGTGAAATCGTCAGCCGCAGTGATCCCGAAGGCCGGCCGACCGTCTTCGACAAGCTGCCGCGTCTCGGTCACGCCAAGTGGATCGCGGTGGGACGCCTCGACTTCAACACCGAAGGGCTGCTCATGTTCACCACGTCGGGGGAGCTCGCCAACCGGCTCATGCACCCGCGCTACGAAGTCGAGCGCGAATACGCTGTGCGCACCGTCGGCACGCTGACCCCCGAGCAGGAAGCGGCGCTGCTTTCCGGCGTGCAGCTCGAGGACGGTCCGGCCAAGGTCCTGACGCTTGCCGATGGCGGCGGTGAAGGCACCAATCACTGGTACAAGGTCACGCTGCCCGAAGGGCGTAACCGAGAGGTTCGGCGAATTTTCGAAGCTCTCGGGGTCATGGTGAGCCGGCTCACGCGGACACGCTATGGCATCGTCTCGTTGCCGCCGCAGCTAAAACGCAGTCAGACCGCCGAGCTCGAACGTTCGGAGCTCAACGCGCTGCTCAAATTCGCGGGCCTGCCTTCGCTCGATGGTCGCGATGCGGGACGAGACGAGGGAGCGAAGCTCGATCGCGACCCCGATGCGCAGCCCGATTTCGACCTCGACGCAGGTGCGTCGGAAGTCGACGGCAACCGCGGCACGTATGGCATCCCCACCGAGTTGCACGACGACGAGATCGACGAGGTCGACGGCAATCGCGCGCCGCCTCCACCCACCACGCCGAAGCAGCCGTTCGCCGCACGCCCACACCAGCCCAAGCACGCGCACCCGCGCGGACGCGGCAATGCGCCCAAGCAGGGCCATGCAGCGAACAATCCGAATTCGCAGCATTCGCCGCATGCTCCGCACGCCAGAGGACCCGGCGCACCGCATGCGCGCGGTCCCGGAAACGGATCGTCTCCACGCGCGCCCGCCGCGGGGCAGGGACGCAGTCGCCGAGGAAGGCGCGGCGGTCGCGGCGGCCGCAATGGGCCGGGCCCGGGGGCGGGTCAACCGGCATAGGATCGACGTACGGCACGGCCGCCGCCCGGGCGCGCGCTACGATGATCCAAAGCGGGCCGGGCGCTTTTCCAGAAATGCGCGGATGCCTTCGGCAAAATCGCCGGATGCTGCGCACGCGCTGAAACTCGCCGCCTCCGCGGCAAGCTGTTCCGACAGCGATCGCGTCGACGACTGGTTGATCAGCCGCTTGCCGTTGGCGATCGCGAGTGCGGGGCCGCTGGCAATGGCTTCGGCGATCGCTGCCGTCGACGCGGCGAGTTCCGCGGCGACGACCACGCGGTTGACCAGTCCGATGCGCAACGCCTCTGCGGTGTCGAAACGCTGCGCGAGCAGAACCATTTCCATCGCCCTGCGAGTCCCCACCAGACGCGGCAGAGTCCAGGTGGACCCGCCGTCGGGAGTGGTGCCGATGTGGCGATACGCCAAGGTGAAGTAGGCGTCGTCGGCAGCGATTGCGAGGTCGCAGGCGGCGAGCAGCGACAGCCCGAATCCGGCCACGGCACCCTGCACGCTGGCGATCACGGGCTGCGGCATGCGATGGATGCCTTCGATCGCGGCGTGCACGCGCGCGATGATGCCGGCCAGGTGCTTTCGGCGCTCTTCGGGCGCAAGTGATAACTCGGAAGCGAACATGTGGATGTCGCCGCCGGCCATGAAATGCTTGCCGGCGCCATTGACGATCACGCAACGAACCGAGGCATCCGCGGCCAGTGCGGCGGTGTGCTCGACCAAGCCGTCGATCATGCCGAGGTCGAGCGCATTGAGCGACTCGGCCCGGTTTAGCGTCAGCGTGGCAACCGCACCGGCGCGCGACAGTAGCAGCGGGGCATTCATCGGCACTCCGAGGCGGAGGGCTCGGCCGCGTCCAGCGCCCCGTGCTCCTGCCGGAACGGGCTCGCGCGCTCAAGCTCGTCGACGGTCTGCGCGACGTCCTCGCGCTCCACCGCGACAAAGCGGGCGATCGCCGCGGCGAAATCGCGGTCGGCGACCAGGTGAGCCGATCGTGTCGTGACCGGAAGCAGGCCGCGAGCGAGCTTGTGTCCGCCCTGTGCGCCGCCTTCGAACAACGCGATGTTGCGCTCGATGCAGAATTCGATCGCCTGGTAATAGCACGCCTCGAAGTGCAGCCCGGGGATGTACCCGGTCGCGCCCCAGTAGCGTCCCCACAGCGTGCCGCTGCAAAAGACGTCGAGCGCCGCGCAGATCGGCGTGCCGTCCTGCGATCCCACGACCATCAACACGTTCTGCGGCATCTCGCGACCGATGCGTTGGAAGAACTCGAGCGACAGATACGGCGTGGAATGATGATCGCGGTAGGTGTTCTGGTAGCAGCGGAAAAAAAATCGCCAGTCACGCTCGCCGATGTCGCTGCCGGTGATGCGCCGGAACGAAATGCCGCGCGCGGCGAGCTTGCGCCGCTCCTGGCGAATGTTGGCGCGCTTGCCGTGATTGAGTGTGGAAAGAAAGTCGGCGAAGTCGCGATAACCGGCGTTGCGCCAGTGGAACTGTACGCTGCTTCGCATCATGAAACCGGCGGTCGCGCATTCATCGGCCTCGACGTCGCGCGGAAACAGGATGTGCAGCGACGACACGCCCTCATCGACCATCAGCGCGCGGGCCGCATCGAGCAAAGCGCCGCGCATCGCGGGATCATCCGAGATCAAGCGCGGCCCGGTCGCAGGCGTGAAAGGAATCGCCGCCAGCAGCTTGGGGTAGTAACGCCGGCCGTGACGCCGATACGCGTCGGCCCACGACCAGTCGAAGATGTATTCGCCGTAGGAATGCGCCTTGAGGTAGAGAGGCAGCGCGCCGACCACGCGCCCGGCGCGTGATGCGACGATGTAGCGTGGCGTCCAGCCGGTTTCGGGCGAGGCGCAGCCGGTTTCATGCAGCGCATGCAGGAAAGCGTGCGAGAGCAGCGGCGCGTCGCCGATCAGCGCGTCCCATTCCGTCGAGGGAATGGCGCGCAGCGAGTCGGTGATCGAAAGCGAGACGGATTTCATTCGGAGAGGCGCACCCGATTGTCGCGTGGCGCCGTCGCCACCGCAAGCACTTTGAGTCTGTTCCGACGCGAAGGTGCGGTCGCGTCGCATGGTAAAATTCGCGCATGCGCGTCGCGATCGCTCAGCTCAATCAGGTGGTCGGCGATGTCGAAGGCAATGCGGCGCGCATCATCGATGCGATCGCGGCCGGACGACGCGGCGCGGTCGATCTCGTCGTCACGCCCGAGCTTTCGCTGTGCGGCTATCCGCCGGAGGACCTGGTGATGCGCCCGGCGTTTCTCGACGCCTGCGCCAGAGCAGTGGCTTCGCTCGCCGCATCGAGTCGCGGTTTATGCGTTCTTGTGGGTTTTCCGCAGCTCGCGGACGGCAAGCGTTACAACGCCGTGGCCGTCCTGCGCGACGGTCGCCTCGCCGCCGTCTATCGCAAGCAGATGCTCCCCAATCACACGGTGTTCGACGAGCAGCGCTATTTTTCGCCGGGTGAGCATCCCTGCGTCGTAGACGTAGCCGGCGTTCGCGTCGGCGTGGTGATCTGCGAGGACCTCTGGTTTCCGGGTCCATCGCATCTCGCGTGCGACGCCGGCGCGCAAGTGCTCGTCGTTCCGAACGGCTCGCCGTATCACACGCGTCAGCAGGAGCTTCGCCAGCGTATCGTCGCCGCGCGCGCCGCCGAAACGGGTCTGCCCATCGTCTACGTCAATCGCGTCGGTGGCCAGGACGAGCTGGTGTTCGACGGTGCATCGTTCATCGCCGATGCGAGCGGCGCGACGGTGCAACGCTTGCCCGCGTGGCACGAAACGATCGCACTCGCGCAGTTCGATGATTCGCGGCCGCGGCCGGTGCGCGGCGAGCTCGATGCGCGCCTCGAGGCCAATGTCTACGCGGCGCTGGCGATGGGCGTTCGCGACTACGTTGACAAAAACGGCTTTCCTGGCGTTTTGATCGGACTTTCGGGCGGCGTCGATTCGGCGCTCACGCTTGCCGTCGCCGTCGACGCGCTCGGCCGCGAACGCGTGCGTGCGCTCATGCTTCCCGCCGTCTACAACGCGCCGATGAGCCTCGAGGATGCCTGCGCCATGGCGGGCATTCTCGGCGTTCGCTACGACGAGATTGCGATCGACGAGCCGTTCGGAGCGCTGCGGCGTGCGCTCGCCGATGAATTCGTGGGCCGCGCCGAGGATGCCACCGAGGAGAACATCCAGGCCCGCATTCGCGGCACGCTGCTGATGGCGATATCGAACAAGCTCGGCTCGATCGTGCTCACCACCGGCAACAAGTCGGAGATGGCGGTGGGCTACGCGACGCTGTACGGCGATATGGCCGGCGGCTTTGCCGTGCTCAAGGACGTCAGCAAGACGCTCGTCTACAAGTTGTGCCGCTATCGCAATAGCCTCGGGCGCGTCATCCCGGAACGCATCCTCACGCGCGCGCCTTCGGCAGAGCTGCGTGCGGACCAGACCGACCAGGACAGCCTGCCGCCCTACGACGTCCTCGATGCGATTCTTGAGGCGTACGTCGAGCAGGACCTGAGCCCGCATGAGATCGTCGCGCGCGGGTTCGCGACGGCTCACGTCGCGCAGGTGGTGCGTTTGATCGAAAGCAATGAACACAAGCGTCGCCAGGCGGCGCTGGGCATCCGCATCACGCCGCGCGGCTTCGGCAAGGACTGGCGTTATCCGGTGACGTCGGCGTGGAACGAGTGGAAGTCACTCGGCGCGTAGTGTAATCTGCCTCCTGAAACATCCGGAGAAGCGCATGAAAAAGGTCGAAGCGATCATCAAGCCATTCAAGCTCGACGAGGTTCGCGAGGCGCTTTCCGAGCTGGGGGTGACCGGCCTCACCGTGACCGAGGTGAAGGGATTTGGCCGCCAGAAGGGTCACACCGAGCTCTATCGAGGCGCGGAATACGTGGTCGATTTTCTTCCCAAGGTGAAGGTCGAGGTGATCGTGGCCGACGGACTCGTCGATCGCGCCATCGAGGTCGTCGTCAAGGCTGCGCGCACCGGCAAGATCGGCGACGGCAAGATATTCGTGACCGACGTGGAGCAGGTGGTCCGCATTCGCACCGGCGAATCGGGCGAGGCGGCGGTCTAGCGCGAAGAGGAGAGCAACGTGTCATTCATGAGCGAGTTCCGCGAATTCGCGGTGAAGGGCAGCGTCGTCGATCTGGCGGTGGGGGTGATCATCGGCGGCGCGTTCGGCAAGATCGTCGACTCGCTGGTCAAGGACATCATCATGCCGGTGGTCAGCCGCATTTTCGGCGGGCTGGATTTCTCGAACTGGTTCATCATGCTCGGCTCGCCGCCGGCAGGTTACACCGGTCCGATGACGTATGAAGCACTCACCAAGGCCGGCGTGCCGTTGCTCGCTTACGGAAATTTCATCACCGTCTCGCTCAATTTCGTGATCCTGGCGTTCATCATTTTCGTCATGGTCAAGCAGATCAACCGCCTTCGCGAGAAAGCTCCGCCAGCGCCGCCGGCGCCGCCGGAGGACGTGGTTCTGTTGCGCGAGATCCGCGACGAGCTCAAGCGGCGCTGAGCGCCAGCGCGAGGTGTGCCGCGCCGCGCGAGATTTGACCCGCACGGGGCCCGGTGCCAGAATCGCAGGCCTTTTGGCAGGCCCCCATCGCTCCGCGGCGAACCAAGGCGGGCACAGGATAGCCGCCGGGACATAGACTGGGACGGACGAAACCCTTGGGAGGAGTGGCATGCAGTCATTCAAACCGCTCATCGCCGCGGCAGCGCTGCTGTTCTGCGGCAACGTCCTAGCCGACATCAACGTCGGCGTCACGCTTTCGGCGACCGGTCCTGCCGCGTCGCTCGGCATTCCGGAGAAGAACACGATCGAGATGCTCGGTTCGCCAACCATCGGCGGCCAGAAGGTCAACTTCATCGTCCTCGACGACAAGTCCGATACGACCGAGGCGGTGAAGAATACGCGCAAGCTGATCGGCGAAGACAAAGTCGACGTCATCGTCGGATCAACGGTGACGCCCAACTCGCTGGCGATGCGCGACGTCGTCGTCGAGGCCGAGGTCCCGATGATCTCGATGGCCGCTTCCGCGCTCATCATCAATCCGGTCGATCCGAAAACGCGCTGGGTGTTCAAGACGCCGCAGAACGATTCGCTCATGGCCGATGCGGTCGCGGTCAGCATGAAGGCGAATGGCGTGGCTACGCTAGGCTACATCGGCTTCGCCGACGCCTACGGCGACAGCTGGCTCGCCGAGATCAAGCGATCGGCGCAGACCGCAGGCATCACGGTCGTCGCCGAAGAGAAATACAACCGCAACGATCCCAGCGTCACCGGACAGATACTCAAGTTGCTCGCGGCCAAGCCAGACGCGATCCTGATCGCCGGGTCGGGGACCCCCGCGGCGACTCCTCACAAGGAGCTCGTCGCGCGCGGCTACAAGGGCAAGATCTATCAGACGCACGGCGTGGCCAATGCGGACTTCCTTCGCGTCGTCGGCAAGGACGGCAACGGCGCGCTCCTGCCGGCTGGCCCCATGCTGGTCTACGAGCAGCTTGCCGACGGCAACCCGGTAAAGAAATCCGCAGCGGCGTACGTGTCGAAGTACGAAGGCAAGTACGGCGCCGATTCGCGTACCACTTTCGGCGGACATGCGTGGGACGCGTACTTGTTGCTGGAGCACGCGATTCCCGAAGCGCTCAAAAAGGGCCAGCCGGGAACCAAGGCTTTTCGTGCGGCGCTGCGCGATGCACTGGAGAACGTCAAGGACGCCGCCGGCGCCAACGGGGTGTTCAACATGACCGCATCCGACCACAACGGCTTCGACAATCGGGCGCGCGTGATGGTCAAGATCGACAACGGCAAGTGGGTCCTCGTCAAATGATCCGCGCGTAGACGAGCCGGCTGCGGCGGTCGCTGCAGCCGGTTTTTTTGCGCTCCCCACTGACGATAACGCCGCGCGGAAGATCCGATGGACTTATCGATCGCGCTGCTGCTCGTTCAGGACGGCATCACCAACGGCGCGATCTACGCGCTGCTTGCGCTCGCGCTGGTGCTTGTGTTCACCGTGACCCGTGTCATCTTCGTGCCCGCGGGCGAGTTCGTGACCTACGGGACGCTGACCCTGGCGGCGCTGCAGCTCAACAAGCCACCTGGCACGGTAGGCCTGCTGCTCGGCCTCGCCGCCGTGGCGGGGACGATGGAGGTGTACGCCGCCGTGCGCGACCGTGCCTTGCGACGGCTACCGCGGCGGTTGGCGCTCTACGTGGCGGTGCCTGTGGTTATCGCGGCGCTGGTGTGGGTGGTGGCGCCGGCAGGTCTCGCCTTGCCGTTGCAGATCGCGTGCACCGTGGCCATCGTGACCGCGCTTGGTCCGCTGCTCTACAGGGTGGCGTATCAGCCGCTCGCCGAGGCCTCCGTGCTGGTGCTGCTCATCGTGTCGGTCGCGGCGCATCTCACCATGATCGGGCTCGGTCTCTGGTTCTTCGGCGCGGAGGGCTCGCGCACGCCGCCTTTCACCGGCGAGTCGTTGCACGTCGGCGATATGAGCTTCAGCGGCCAGAGCCTGCTGGTCCTGCTGTTCTCGATAGCGGTGATCGGCGCGCTGTGGGTGTTCTTCGACCGCACGCTCTACGGCAAGGCGTTGCGCGCGACCGCCCTCAATCGCACCGGTGCGCGGCTGGTCGGCATCAGTCCCAACCTCGCCGGGAGCCTGACCTTCATGCTTGCGGCGATGCTGGGCGCGTTCTCCGGCGTGCTGATCGGACCGATCACCACCATCTACTACGACTCGGGATTCCTTATCAGCCTGAAGGGCTTCGTCGGTGCGATCATCGGTGGATTGTCGAGCTATCCGCTGGCCGCCGCCGGCTCGCTGCTGGTCGGACTGCTGGAATCGTTTTCTTCGTTCTGGGCATCCGCCTTCAAGGAGGTGATCGTGTTCACGCTGATCATCCCGGTGCTGCTGTGGCGATCACTCACCACGCATCACCACGAGGAGGAGGAATGAGCGCTGCAGGGTCGCCCGGGGGACACCATGCAAGCGTGGCGAGAGCATGGCGCGCGGCCGCGCTGTTCGCGCTGCTGGTCGTGCCGGTGCTCGCGCCGCCGTTCTGGATCACGCTGCTCAACTACATTGGTCTGTACAGCATCGTGGCGCTCGGATTGGTGCTGCTCACCGGCGTGGCGGGGCAGACTTCGTTCGGTCAGGCGGCGTTCGTCGGCGTCGGCGCGTACACGACGGCGTTCCTGTCGATCAACTATCCAGCGATCTCGCCGTGGCTCAATTTGATCGTTGGCGTCGGGCTCACCGCCCTGATCGCGCTATTCCTCGGCTTCATCACACTACGCATGAAAGGCCATTATTTGCCCCTGGCGACTATCGCGTGGGGCATCAGCCTGTTCTACGTATTCGGCAATCTCGAATTCCTCGGCGGTCACACCGGGCTCACCGGAATCTCGGTGCTGAACCTGTTCGGACTGCCGCTTCGCAACGAGCGCTATTTTTTCTACCTGATCTGGGCGATCGCGCTGGCGTCGCTGTGGATGACGCAGAACCTGCTCGATTCGCGTCCCGGTCGTGCAATACGCGCGCTCAAGGGCGCCCTGGAGATGGCGGAAGCGTTCGGCGTCGACGCGGTGCGCCTGAAAATCATCGTGTTCGTGTATGCCGCGGTGCTGGCGTGCGTCTCGGGATGGCTGTACGCGCATCTGCAACGATTCGTCAACCCAACGCCGTTCGGCATCGGTCAGGGGATCGAGTATCTGTTCATGGCCGTGGTCGGCGGGGCGGGGAGCGTGTGGGGCGCCGTCGTCGGCGCGACGCTCATCACGCTGCTCAAGCAGGTGCTGCAGGATGCGTTGCCGCATCTGCTCGGCCGCGAGGGCAATTTCGAGGTCGCGGTCTTCGGCGTGCTCATGATCGTGCTCCTGCAGCGCACACGCGAAGGCGTGTGGCCGTGGCTCGCGCGATTGCTTCCCGGGCCGGTGCCCGCGCCGGTGTCGGCGCCGCCGCCCGGGACCGCGCTGGCGCGTCGCGAGCGCCCGCACCACGACGCCCCGCTGCTCGCGGTCGATCGCGCGCGCAAGCAGTTCGGCGGACTGGTAGCGGTGAACGATTTGTCGTTCGAGCTGCGCGCGGGCGAGATTCTCGGTCTCATCGGCCCCAACGGCGCGGGCAAGAGCACGATGTTCAATCTGATCAGCGGTGCATTGCCCTTGACCCGCGGCGAGATCCGCTTCGTCGGCGCGCCCATCGGCGATCTGCAGCCGTTCGACATCGCGCGTCGCGGCATCGGCAGGACCTTCCAGCACGTTCGACTGGTGCCGACCATGTCGGTGCTCGACAACGTCGCGTTGGGCGCCTATTTGCGCGGGCACGCCGGCGTGTTGCGCGCTGCGCTGCGCCTGGATCGCGCCGAGGAGTCGCGTGCGCGCGCCGAAGCCGCCGCGCAAATCACGCGCGTCGGGCTCGAAGGATCGCTCCATGCCGCCGCCGGTTCGCTGGCGCTTGGGCAGCAGCGCATCGTCGAGATCGCACGCGCGCTCGCCGCCGATCCCATGCTGCTGCTGCTCGACGAGCCGGCGGCGGGGCTGCGCTACCGCGAGAAGCAGGAGCTCGCTGCGCTGCTTCGCAACCTCCGGAAGGAAGGGATGACGATCCTGCTCGTCGAGCACGATATGGACTTCGTCATGGGACTCACCGATCGCCTGGTAGTGATGGACTTCGGCGAGAAACTGGCGGAAGGCCTGCCGGCGCAGATCCAGAATAATCCCGTCGTGCTCGAAGCCTACCTCGGCGCGGTATGAGCGCCGCGGGGCCGCCCCAAGACGCTCGCCTCCTTGGAGAGGGAGGTCGCGAAGCGACTTCGCGGGGAGACACATGAGCGCATTGCTCGCGGTTCGCGATCTGCGCGTCGCCTACGGCAAGGTCCAGGCAGTGCACGGCGTGTCGATAGACGTCGACGAAGGTCGCATCGTCACCGTCATCGGTCCGAATGGCGCCGGCAAGACGACGCTGCTTGGCGCGATCATGGGTCTGCTGCCTTCGCGCGGCGACGTCGAGCTCTTCGGCGTTCCGGCGCAGCGCATGCCCGTCGAGCAACGCGTGGAGAGCGGGCTGTGCCTGGTGCCCGAACGCAGGGAGCTGTTCGGCGCGATGAGCGTCGGCGACAACATCGAGTTGGGCGCATTTCCCCGGCGCCGCGATCGCTCGGTCCGCGCCACGCGCGACGAGGTCTACCAGCGCTTCCCGCGGCTTGCGGAACGTCGCTCGCAGCTCGCCGCGACGCTTTCGGGTGGCGAGCGGCAAATGCTGGCGCTCGGACGCGCGCTCATGGGCAAACCGCGGCTGCTGATGCTCGACGAGCCCAGCCTTGGCCTCGCGCCGCTGATCGTGCGCGAGATCTTCAGTATCATCGCGACCCTCAAGGCCAGCGGCGTGTCGATTTTGCTGGTCGAGCAGAACGCGCGCGCGGCGTTGCAGGTCGCCGATTATGGCTACGTCCTGGAGACTGGCGAAGTCGTCGCCGAGGGCACGAGCGCGCTGCTTTCGGTCGACCCGCGCGTCGCGGCGACGTACCTGGGGCAAGCAGCGGCATCGGGCGCGTCGCCGGCGTAGGTAAAAGGTTCCGAGCTTGTGCGCCGGCGCCTGTCGCCGGACAATGCTTGCTTCCCATTGCAACAGGCGCTCCATGACCGACCTTGCGATTCCCACCGTCAACCCGAAGCTGCTCGACCAGGCGACAGGTCTGCTGCTGGCGCCGGCACAACTCGAATTCCAGCAACTCTCGCGGGTGCTCGCGGACATCCATCTTCGTCATGTCGACTACGCTGATCTTTATTTCCAGTATTCGCGCGTCGAAAGTTGGAGCCTCGAGGAGGGCATCGTCAAGTCGGGCGCGTTTTCGATCGATCGCGGTGTCGGCGTGCGCGCCGTCTCCGGGGAGAAGACCGCGTTCGCCTACTCGGACGACATCACGATGGACGCGCTCACCGCAGCGGCGGGCGCGACGCGCGCGATCGGGCGCCAGGGGCAGCAGCACGTCGCAGCGCTGACCAAGCTCGGCGGAGCGCGCTCGCTCTACGTGCCCGCCGACCCGGTGGCCGCGATCTCGGATACCGAGAAGGTGGCGCTACTCGAGCGGCTGGAACGCATGGCGCGCGCACGCGACCCGCGCGTGTCGCAGGTCATGGCATCGCTCGCCGGCGAATACGAGGCCATCCTGGTGGCGCGCAGCGATGGATTGATCGCGGCCGACGTGCGGCCGATGGTGCGCCTGTCGCTCAGCGTCATCGTCGAACACGGCGGACGACGCGAGCAGGGCATGTCGGGCGGTGGAGGACGCGTCGATTACCTTTATTTCACCGAGGCTATCCTCGACGAGTACGCGCGCACCGCGGTCGACCAGGCGCTGCAGAACCTCGACGCCGACGACGCGCCGGCCGGGACCATGACCGTCGTGCTCGGCCCGGGCTGGCCGGGAATACTGCTGCACGAGGCGATCGGTCACGGGCTTGAAGGCGATTTCAACCGCAAGGGAACGTCGGCGTTTTCCGGCCGTATAGGCGAGCGCGTCGGCGCCAAGGGCGTGACCGTGGTCGACGACGGCACGCTGCCTCACCGCCGCGGCTCGCTCAACATCGATGACGAGGGCAACCCGACCCAGCGCACGGTGCTGATCGAGGATGGCATTCTCAGGGGCTACATGCAGGACACCATGAATGCGCGCCTGATGGGCGTGGCCCCGACGGGCAACGGCCGGCGCGAATCGTTCGCGCACATTCCCATGCCGCGCATGACCAATACCATCATGCTCAACGGCGATCGCGAGCCTGCCGAGATCATCGCATCGGTGAAAAATGGACTCTACGCGGTCAACTTCGGCGGCGGGCAGGTGGACATCACCAGCGGCAAGTTCGTATTTTCGGCAGCCGAAGCGTGGAAAATCGAGAACGGAAAACTGGGTCGCGCGGTCAAAGGAGCGACGCTCATCGGCAACGGCCCCGACGCACTGACCCGCGTTTCCATGATCGGCAACGACATGGCGCTCGATTCAGGCGTGGGCAACTGCGGCAAGGAGGGTCAGAGCGTACCCGTCGGGGTGGGGCAGCCAACGCTGCGCATCGACGGGCTCACCGTGGGCGGAACCGCCTGAATCCATGAACCAGCTGTAACGAACGTAATCATGAAAAAAGTCGCGCTGTACAGTCGTTCTCAGGCTCCGCGTCCGCCGAAGGCCCCGGGGTCCGTCGAAGCGAAGCCTGCGGCAGGCGCTGCGCCGGCCACCACGGGCGGTTCCGCGACACCTCCTTCGCCGGGAACGCGGCGCGCCTGGCTCGCGCGCCTGGGACAACGGCACGAGCGCGCGCTGCTGTTGCTCGCCGGCGCGCTGCTGGCGCTCACGGCGGCGGCGATCTGGCTGGGTACCCGGCCTGCGCCGCGCGAGCTTACCCAGAAGGACATCGACGGCGCGGTGCTGCATACGCTGGAGACGGCGCAGATTCCGTCGGTGGCGAGCAAGGCTTTCGAGGCGATCCGCCCGTCGGTGGTTCGCGTCATCGGTCTGGGCGCGGAGCCGGATCCCGGTGAAGGCAACAGTCCCGCGTCGCGTGCGGGTTACGGCATCGGATCCGGAGTTGTGATCGTCGACAAGGGAACGATTCTTACCAATCTGCACGTGGTCGCAGGCGCCGACCGGGTGAAAGTCGAGTTCTTCGACGGTCTCATCTCCGATGCCACCGTCGTCGGTACGCGCCCCGAGCACGATCTCGCGGTGCTGCAGGCGAAGACGATTCCCGACGACCTTGTCGCGGCGACATTGCGATCGACGGCGGATCTGTCGGTAGGCGACGAAGTAGTCGCGGTCGGCTTTCCGTTCGGGATCGGTCCCTCGGCGTCGTCGGGCATCGTCTCCGGCCTTCGCAGGGAATATCAGTCTCCCGAGGGCAAGGTGCTGCTGACTAATCTGATTCAGTTCGACGCCGCGGCGAACCCCGGCAATTCAGGCGGACCGCTGGTGACGGCCGGCGGCGAAGTCGTCGGCATTGTCACCGCGATACTCAATCCATCCGAGCAGCGCGTATTCATCGGCATCGGCTTCGCGGTGCCGATCGAGAACGCTGCCGCAGCGGTAGGCATCTCGCCATTCTGATTCGACAACCGCAGGAAAAAGAGAGCGTATGAATGATACCGAGATCGATCGCGGCGACGTCGCCTCGCTGATGGAGCGCATCCTCTACGAGGTCAAGAAAGTCGTCGTGGGGCAGGACCATTTTCTGGAGCGCGTGCTGGTAGCGATGCTCGCGCAGGGACACCTGCTGGTCGAAGGCGTGCCGGGACTGGCCAAGACGCTTACCGTCAAGACCATCGCCAAGACCATCCGCGGGACGTTCAAGCGCATCCAGTTCACGCCGGACCTCGTCCCGGCCGACCTGGTCGGGACGCGTATCTACAATCAGCGCACGGGGGACTTCGCCACCTCGCTGGGACCCGTGTTCACGCACCTGCTGCTCGCCGACGAGATCAACCGCGCGCCGGCCAAGGTGCAGAGCGCCTTGCTCGAGGTGATGCAGGAGTATCAGGTGACCATTGCGGGCACCACGCATCGCGTGCCCGAGCCGTTTTTGGTGATGGCCACGCAGAATCCGATCGAAACCGAGGGAACGTACCCGCTGCCGGAGGCGCAGGTCGATCGCTTCATGATGAAGGTGCTGGTTAGATATCCGAGCGACGAGGAGGAGTTCGTCATCGTTCAGCGGGTCACCGGCGCCGCACAGGAAGTGGTCGCGGTCGCCACCACCGAGCAGCTCGCGGCGTTGCAGCGCGAGTGCCGCACCGGATATGTCGACCCCAATCTGATTCAGTACGCGGTGCGCCTGGTGGCGGCGACGCGTCAGCCGGGGCGTTTCGGGCTCGCCGAGATGCAGAAATACATCTCCTACGGCGCCAGCCCGCGGGCCACGATTCATCTGATCGAAGGCGCCCGCGCGCTCGCCTACCTGCGCGGCCGCACCTACGCATTGCCGGAGGATGTGCGTGACCTCGTCCCCGATGTCCTGAGGCATCGCCTGGTGCTGACCTACGAGGCGCTCGCCGACGGATTGAGCGCCGATCAGCTCATCATGCGCATCATGCAGCGCATTCCCGCGCCCGAGCGGCCCCTGGAGACCCATGTCCGAGTCGGCACCGACGCCTGACCGAATACTCCGACGCCTGGAGTGGACCGTCATTCGTCGACTCGACGGGTTGCTGCATGGCGACTATCGCACGTTGTTCCGCGGTCCCGGGCTCGACCTGGCCGACCTGCGTGAGTATCAGTACCACGATGACGTGCGCCACATCGACTGGAACGTCACCGCCCGCCTGCAATCGCCGTATGTCAGAGAGTTCAACGAGGAGCGCGAAGTCGCGGCTTGGTTCCTGCTCGACCTAAGCCCGTCTGTCGATTTCGGGTCGAAGCAGGTGCGCAAGAAAGCGCTCGCGGTCGAATTCGTGGCGGTGCTCTCGCGCCTGCTGACGCGGCACGGCAATCGCGTCGGTGCGATGCTCTACGGCGGCAAGGTCGACACGGTGATCCCGGTGCGCAGCGACCGTCGCCACGTGATGCACATCATGAACGCGATGATGAAGCGTCCCGACCATCCTGCCAGCAGTGCCACCGACCTGGGCGAGCTGCTGCGCACCGGCTACCGCATGCTGCGCCGGCGCTCGCTGGTGTTTCTGGTCTCGGACTTCATCAGCGTACCCGGGTGGGCACCGACGCTCGCGCATCTCGCGCAGCGCCACGAAGTGGTCGCGGTGCGGCTGTTCGATCCCCTCGAGATGGAGATGCCCGACCTGGGCATGATCGTCGTTCAGGACTCGGAAACCGGCGAGCAGCTTTTCGTCGACACCCATGACCGCGGCTTCCGCAAGCGCTTCGCGCAGGCCGCGCAGCGGCGCGAGGCTGAGCTGCGCGTTGGACTTTCGCGCGCGGGCGTGGACACGCTGGAATTGTCGACCGGCGAAGACCTCGTCGATGCAGTGCTGCGTTTCGCCGATCTGCGCAAGCGCCGCACGCAGCTCGCCGCGGGCGGCGGCATGCCTTCGCACTTGATTGCGCACCGATGACTTTCCTGTGGCCCGAGTTGTTGTGGCTGCTGCTCGCATTGCCGGTGCTGGTGGGCATCTATCTGTATCTGATCGGGCGCAAGCACAAGCGCGCGCTCGCCTATGCAAGTCTGTCCGGAATGCGCGAGGCGATGGAAGGTGCGGGACGGCTTCGCCGACATGTCCCGCCGGCGCTTTTCCTGTTCGCGCTGATCGTGATGGTGGTCGCCATCGCGCGTCCCGCCGCGGTCGTGATGCTGCCCTCGGCGCACAAGACGGTGATGCTAGCGATGGACGTGTCTGGAAGCATGCGTGCGACCGACGTCGAGCCCAATCGCATGGCGGCGGCGCAGACGGCGGCGCGAGCCTTCGTCAACGACCTGCCGTCGGCCACGCGCATTGGCATCGTGTCCTTTGCCGCCACGGCGTCGTTGGTTCAGGCGCCGACCTCCGACCGCGAGGACATACTTGCCGCCATCGATCGCTTCCAGCTTCAGCGCGGGACCGCGGTGGGCAGCGGGATCCTGATATCGCTGAAAGCGCTGTTCCCCGATATGGAATTCGACCTGCGATCGAACAACCCACGCACCGACGCCGCGCGCGCAACATCGCTGGATGCGCCCGCGAAATCCGGCAAGGAGCAGTTCAAGCCGGTGCCGCCGGGCTCGTACGACGCGGCGGTCGTCATCCTGCTCACCGACGGCCAGACCAACACGGGTCCCGACCCTGTCGAGGCGGCGCGCATGGCGGCGGATCGCGGCGTGCGCATCTATACGGTGGGGATCGGCACGCCCGCCGGCGAGCTGATCGGCGCCGAAGGATGGTCGATGCGCGTTCGACTCGATGAGGCCGCGCTCAAGAACATCGCCAACGTGACCTTGGGGCAATATTTCTACGCTGGCACTGCGACCGACCTGAAAAAAGTCTACGAGTCGCTCAATTCCAAGCTGGTACTGGAAAAGCACGACATGGAGATCACGGCATTGTTCGCCGCCGCCGCGGCGGCGCTGGCGATCGTCGCCGCCGCACTGTCGATGCTCTGGTTCAACCGCATCCTTTAGCAGGCTAACGACCGCAAGGCGCTCCTGCGTCGCCGCGCGTCGCTTCGCGCAGCCGCTACATCCTCAGCATTCTCGGGAGCCACAGCGAGATGGCCGGGATGCCGAACCATTGCCTTGCATGCATTTGGATCCTCCCGAGCTGTTCTTGTGGACGCTCGTCAGGTGGTCAGGCCACCTGACAATCTTAGAGCCGCGACACTAACATCGCCACGCGACTGTTGACAAGACGCGCGCCGCCTAGTGCAGCGGTCCGCTCGGTGTCGTGGCGACGGTGGCAGGCGCCGGCGAGGCGTGATGCACGGCAAGGCGCCAGCCCGAAGGCGTGCGCAGGAACACATTGCTGGCCAGCGCACTGCCGCGCGGCTTCGGGTCGTCCCCGACGGTGACGTGCTCCACCGCGCTTTGCAGCGCCATGCCCACCGTCTCCAGCACCACGATATCTTCGATCCGGAACGACAGCCTTGTTTCTCCTGCGAACAGCTGCTCCCAGCTCGCGCGAACGGCGTCGTATCCGACCAGGCGCGGGCCACCGGGGTGGATGCAGACGATGTCCTCATCCTCCGCCCACGTCGCCATCATCGCGTCGACGTCCTTACCCTCGAAGGCCTTGTAGAACGCCGTAGCGGCGTCCTGGGGCGAGGTGAAGATCGTCGGGGTTCGAGCTTTGGCCATGTTCAACGGATGACGCAGTGCGCTGGTTCGCGAGTTCCATCGCCTTCGGTACGCGCTCGTGTTCGCGGTGGAATCACGTCGGCGCGCGCGCCAAATCATACACAACATTGGGCTCGAGTTCGCGCATGCAGCGGAAATGGCCGAGAGGGCACTCGCGCTGAAAACACGGGCTGCATGCGATGTCGATGCGCGCCACGCGCGCGAGCGGCGAGAGGGGCGGCGTGTATTTGGGACTCGACGAGCCGAAGAGGGCGACCAGCGGCCGCCCGACCGCCGCGGCCGCGTGCATCAAACCGGAATCGTTGCTGACGACCACGCTCGTCTGCGCAAGCAGGTCGATCGCGGTGCCGAGATCGGTGCGGCCGCACACGTTGAGCACCTCGGGAACGGCAGCCGCGATCGGATCGCAGGCGGCGCGGTCGTTGGGCGAGCCGATCAGCCAAACCGCGTAGCCCGACGCGAGCAGCCGCTGCGCCAGGGTGACGAAGTGCTCGGTGGGCCAGCGCTTGGCAGGGCCGAATTCAGCGCCCGGGCAAAACCCTGCAACCGGTCGCCGCGTCGTCAGGCCCAGCGCGCGCATCGCAGCGTTTGCATTCGCGATGTCGGGCACGAGCACCGGCGACGGCGCGCTCGGCGCCAGATCGCCCGGGCCGGCGCCGAGCGCGATGAAGCGATCGACCAGACGCGTCATGGCGCGCCGATCGACCCTGCGCGCGTCGGTGAGGAGCATGCTGCGCGCTTCGCCCACGTAGCCGATGCGCCGCGGAATGCGGGCGAACCAGGGCACGAGCGCCGACTTGAACGAGTTGGGCAGCACGAAGGCGCGCGTGTAGTTGTTGGTGCGCAGCTCGCGGCCGAGCGCTCGCCGCGCGCGAAGCTTGAGCTCGCGATGGCCGAAGGGACTGTCGAGAATGGTACGCACGCCGCGCATGCGCGCGTACACGGGGGCGCACCACGGCGGGGCCAGCACGTCGACGATCGCTGCCTCGAGCGGCTCGCGCAGCAACGCCACCAGCGGCTCGGACAGAATCGCATCGCCTACCCACGACGGTGCGACGATGAGAATGCGCTCAGCCATGGATATGGCTGCCGCCGCTCGGTCCAGCGCGCTCAGTGTCCGCCGCGAGGGGGCGGACCCACGTATCGGTAGCGCGTCCCGCAGTACGGACACATCGCCTCACCCTCGGCAGCGACGTCGAGAAATACGCGGGGATGGCTCGACCACAGCGGCATCGCCGGGTTCGGGCAATGCAGCGGCAGGTCGTGCTCGCCGACCTCAACGAGCGACGGCGCGCTTGCGGGCTGCATGATCCAGCGCGACGGCGCCTGCATTGACGGGCGTTAGCCACGACATGTACTTGGCGTTGCGTCCATTGACGACGTCGAAGAACATCGACTGCAGCTTCTTGGTCATCGGACCGCGCACGCCGGTTCCGATGGTCCGGTTGTCGAGCTCGCGGATCGGAGTCACTTCGGCCGCGGTGCCGGTGAAGAACGCCTCGTCGGCGATGTAGAACTCGTCACGCGTGATCCGGCGCTCGAGCACGGCGATGCCAAGCTCTTCGGCGAAAGTGAGGATTGTGCTGCGCGTGATCCCGTTGAGCGCGCCGCCCGAAAGGTCGGGTGTGTGCAGCTTGCCGTCGCGCACCAGAAAAACGTTCTCGCCCGAGCCCTGGCAGACAAAGCCCTGCGGGTCGAGCAGCATCGCCTCCTCGTACCCGTCGTGCGTGGCTTCCTGGTTGGCCATGATAGACACCGCGTAGTTGCACACGGCCTTGGCGTTGCACATCGTGATGTTGGGGTGATGGTGCGTGAACGACGAGGTCTTCACGCGGATGCCCTTTTCGAGCCCCTCCGCGCCGAGGTACGCACCCCACGGCCACGCGGCGATCGACACCCGGACGCGGTTTGACTTGGCGGCGACGCCCATCGCCTCCGAGCCGTAGAAAACGAGCGGCCGGATGTAGCACGAGCCGAGCTTGTTGCTGGTCACGCACTCCTTCTGCGCCGCATCGATTTCATCGCGGGTGTAGGGAATCTTCATCCCGAAGATCTGCGCGGAGCGGAACAGGCGCTCGGTATGGTCGCGCATGCGGAAAATGGCAGGACCTGCCGCCGTGTCGTAGCAGCGGATGCCCTCGAATACGCCAAGCCCGTAGTGCAGAGTATGCGTGAGGACGTGTGTCGTGGCGTCGCGCCACGGCACCAGCTTGCCGTCCAGCCAGATGAAACCGTCGCGGTCTGCCATCGACATCGCGTTACCTCGGAGCGTAGCGTCAAAGACGCTATTTTAGCCGATTTCGCCGGGTCGGCCGGTCAGCGCTCCCCGTCGTCGCCTCGATCCTCCCCGAGCACCGCCTTCCACAGCGTGGCCACCGCGGCGCGGCGCGGCGCGTGGGCGGCCGGATCGGTGCGTGCTTCGCGCGCACCCTGCAGTCGGAGCTCGTGTTGCACGCGCCGGAACTCGCGATAGGCGTCCGCCGCCTGCACCGCGATCGCGGCGTCGACCAGGCCGAGATCGGCCGCCAGTTGCAGCAGGGCAATGTTGCCGGCATTGCGACACAGCGCGGCGTGCTCATGCGCGTGCGCCAGCACCAGGTACTGCACGCTGAACTCGATATCGACCATGCCGCCGTGGTCGTGCTTGACGTCGAACAGGCGCGTCGGGTTGGGGTGCGCTGCCTGCATTTTCCGGCGCATGCCGATCACTTCGGCGCGCAGAGCGACGCGATCGCGGGGAAGCCTCAGGATCAGCGTACGCTCGGCCTCGAACGCTGCGCCGATGGCGGCGTCGCCGGTAACGAAGCGCGCGCGCGTGAGCGCTTGGTGCTCCCACGGCCATGCCTGGGCTCTCTGGTACTGGCGAAACGCGTCGAGGCTCGACACCAGCAGTCCGCTCACGCCATCGGGACGAAGGCGCAGGTCGGTCTCGTAGAGGCGGCCGGCAGCGGTCGCGCTGGTGAGCCAGGCATTGAGGCGTTGCGCGAGCCGGGCGTAGCGCTCAGCCGCGGCGTCGCGCGCATCGTCGTACAGGAAAACGATATCGAGGTCCGACGCATAGCCCAGCTCCTTCCCGCCGAGCTTGCCGTAGCCGATGATGGCGAAGCGCGGCGGCGCGGTCTCGTCTTTGCGCACCTGTTCCCAGCAGCAGTTGAGCGTCGCCGCGAGCACGATATCGGCCAGCGCCGAGAGGTGGTCGGCCAGTCGCTCGATCGAAAGGCGGCCGCTGACGTCCTGCGCCAGCAGGCGAAAAGTCTGCGCGTGCTGGAAGTGGCGCAACGCGTCGTTCTGGCGTTCAGGATCGTCCTTATGCAGCGCCAGGACTTCCGCTAGCTCGCCGCGCCAGTCGTCCCAGCTGGGCTCGGTGAGCAGCGCGTGGCTGTCCAGCAGCTCGTCGAGCAGGATGGGGTGCCGCGCCAGGTAGTCCGCGGCCCACGCGCTCGCGCCGACGAGATGCGCGATCCGCGGCAGCACCGGCGGATGCTCGACCAGGAGCGCGAGGTAGGCGCTGCGGCCGCTCACGGTTTCGAGCAGCGAGAGAAGCCTCGGAAACACCGCCTGCGGATCCTTTTCCGCGGTGGCCACACGCAAAAGCTGCGGCACGAGCGTGTCGAAGCGCTGTCGAGATCGGGCGGGAAGTTGCAGGTAGCGCCCCGAGTTGCGAACACGCGCGAGGGCGCCGACGACGGTGTCCGGTTGCGCGTAGCCTGCGTCGGACAGCGCTTTTGCGACGTCGGACTCGGGCTTCGGGTCGAGCCACAGCGATACCAGCGGATCAGCCTGGTCGTTCTCGGTTTGGCCGAAAAGGACGTCGAAGTGACCGACGATCGAGCTTCGATGCCGTTCCAGCATGCGTTCGAAGTCCGCGGCATCGTCGAAGCCGGCCGCGCGGGCCAGCGCGATGCGCTCATCGGGGTCCGACGGTACATCCTGCGTCTGCATGTCGTCGCGGTACTGCAGGCGATGCTCGACGTTGCGCAGGAACACGTACGCGTCGCGAAGGTCTTCAATCGCACTCGCCGGCAGAAATCGGCGCGCTCCGAGCGCGACCAGCGCCGGCAGCGTTCCGCGATCGCGCAAGCCAGGATCGCGACCGCCGCGCACGAGCTGCAGTGCCTGCACGATGAATTCGATCTCGCGTATGCCGCCTGGTCCGAGCTTGAGATTGGCGGCGTAATCCCTGCGCCGGCCCTGCTCGCGAATCTGGCGGTGGACGTCGCGCAGGCCTTCGAACGCGTCGAAGTCGAGGTACTTGCGATAGACGAAAGGGGTGACCAGGCGCATGAGCTCTTCGCGTCCGGACTCGATCAGGGGGCGCGCCTTGAGCCACGCATAGCGCTCCCAGGTGCGGCCCTGCGTGATGAGGTACTGCTCGAGCGCGGCGTACGAACATGTCAGCGGTCCCGACTCGCCGTACGGGCGCAGCCGCATGTCGACGCGGAACACGAATCCGTCCTGGGTGCGCTCGTCGAGGGCCGCGATGACGTGGCGGCCGAGCCGGTCGAAGAATTCCTGGTTGGACAGCTGCTTCGCGCCGTCGGTATGGCCTTCCTCCGGATACGCGAAGATGAGATCGATGTCGGACGAGACGTTGAGCTCGCCGCCGCCCTGCTTGCCCATGGCGATGACCTGCAGACGCTGCGCATCGTTGCGCGTCGCGCCTCGCGGCTCGCCGTGCGTCGCCACCATCCAGCGGGTATGCGACGCGACGGCGCGCTCCACGGCGAGGTCGGCCAGCGCCGTCGTGACCGCGCACACCTCTTCGAGGGCGGCACGTCCGGTGAGGTCGCGCAGCATCGTGCGCAGGAACACGCGCTCGCGCAACACGCGCAGCGCATGGGCGAGGGTTGCCGCGTCGGGAGCGGCGGACAGCGCCGCGACCGCGTCTTCGCGAGCGCTCCACGGCGAGTCGAGCGCGGCGACGACGGCGGCGAATTGTTCCGGATGGGCGGCGCGCGCCCGTTGAGCGTAATGGCTGAACTCGATCGCCGCCGGGAGGTCGATCGGGCGGCTCGAAGCATCCACCGCGGTACGCATCCTGTTCCGGGTTAACATCGCCATTATGCCCCTCGAAGCCAGTCCCTCGACGTCGATCGGCGCGGCGCGCCGGCCGTGGCGCAGGGCGCTGCGCTTCTGCTGGCTTCTGCTGCGCATTTTCATCATCGCCTTCGCGCTGCTGCTCTTGACGGTGCGCCTGATCGTTTTTCCGAGACTGGAGCAGAACCGCGACGAGCTCTCGCGGATGCTGAGCAGTCAGATCGGTCAGCCGGTGGAGATCGGCTCACTGGTGACCGGATGGGACGGCTGGAATCCGCGTGTCGATGTGCGCGATTTCCGCGTGCTCGACCGCATCGGAGGCGCTGCCAGCGTGACATTGCCTGATGTTCGCCTGGTCGTTGCGTGGACCTCGCTGGCCGCGCTGAGCCTGCGCCTGAAGGAGCTCACTATCTCGGACGCGCAGTTCGCGATCCGTCGCGATGCTTCCGGGATGCTGCATCTCGCGGGCATGACCATCGACCCGCAGGTCGCGCGCGACGATCGCAGTCTCGCGGAATGGCTGATGCGGCAGCCGAGCATCGTCGTCCATGACGCGCAGCTCGTGTGGCGCGACGAGCGCGCCGGCGCTTCCGACCTGATGCTGAGCCAGGTCGAGCTTCGGCTCGAAAACCAGCTTGGGCACCATCGGTTCGGGCTCAAAGGCGCACCGCCGAAGACGCTCGCCGCCCCGCTGGACTTGCGCGGCGACCTTTCCGGTCCGTCGCTCACCGACTGGCATGCGCTTACCGGCAAGATCTACGCGCGAATGGATTACGCCGACATCGCCGCGTGGCGCGAGTGGCTGCCGATGCGCTTTCCGGTCAGTAGCGGCAAAGGCGCGCTGCGCATCTGGCTCGACGTCGCCAACGGCGATCTGCGCGACTTCACCGCCGACGTGGTGCTTTCCGACGTGCAGGCACGCATCGCGCCCGAGCTCTCCGACTTGACGCTGACGCGGCTGGAGGGTCGCATCGGCTGGAGTGACGACGGTAAGCAGCAGCAGTTCTACACGCAGCACTTGAGCTTCGCCGAGCGCGACGGTGCGCGCTTCGAGCCCACCGATGTGAAAATCACGATGCTTGTCGGCGAGCATGGGATGGATGGAGGAAGCGTCGAATTCGCGCGGCTTGATCTGCTTCCCCTGCGCGAGATCGCGGCGGCGCTGCCGCTGCCCGCGCCATGGCGCGACGAGATGGCCCGCCTCGCACCCAGCGGCGTACTCGAGGGCGGCAACGTGCAGTGGCAGGGCAGTGCGGATGCGCCGTCTGCGATCAGCGGATCCGGACGCTTCGTCGATCTGGCCTTGGCCGCGCACGAGACCTGGCCCGGCGTGGCCGGGCTCACCGGACGCGTCGATGCCAGCACGCAGGGCGGCACGCTCAAGTTCGACGGCCATGCGGTGATTCTCGATTTGCGTCACGCGCTGGGCGAGCGCATCACGCTCGACACCGCGCAGGGAGCGATCAGCTGGCGTCGTGAAAACGACGACGTTCGCTACGAGGTCGATCAACTCGCCTTCGCCAACAAGGATCTGGCCGGCACCGCCAAGGGCAGCTATTCGATGGCGAGCGGACAGCACGGTCGTGCCGACCTCAACATCACGCTCACTCGTGTCGATGCAAAGCAGGTCTATCACTACGTCTCGCCGCAGATCGATGAAAAGCTGCGCAAGTGGCTGCAGAGCTCGCTGCAGGCGGGTAGCGCGAGCGACATGCGCATTCGCCTGGTTGGCGCGCTGTCCGATTTTCCCTACGCCGATCCGAAGAGTGGGCAGTTCCAGCTTTCGGGGAAAGTCCAAGCCGTCGCGCTGGACTACGCGCCGGGCTGGCCCGCGATCGAGGACATGGACGTCGAACTTCGCATCGACGGGCAGCACCTCGCCGCCGATGTACAGAAGGGTCGCATCTACGGCGCAGATTTCGGGCGCTCCAAGTTCGAAGTCACCGATCTGGGCGCCGTGAACCCGCTGCTGCGCATAGAGGGCACCGTCAGCGGTCAGTCGCGCGACTTCATCCGCTACATCACCGAGAGCCCTCTTGACAAAGACATCGGCTCCGCCATGGAGGGTATGACTATCGATGGCGTCGGCAAGCTCGCACTCAAGCTGGAGCTCGCACTGGGGAAGCCGCAGGCGAACAAAATCAGCGGCGCGTACACGCTAGAGAATACGAAGGTGATGCTGGCCGATGGGTCGCCTTCGATCGAGCATCTGAGCGGCGAGCTTCTGTTCACTGGTCATGACGTCACGGCACCCGAATTGAAGGGCGAACTGCTCGGCGGGCCAGCCCGTATCGCCATTGCCACCGTTGACGGGCGCGCGCGCGTGGATGGCCAGGGCAGCTTCAATCTGGCCACGTTGCGCAGTCAGTACCCAAAGCAGGGGCTGCTCGCCCGGCTAGCCGGGACCACCGACTGGAAAGTCGCCGTCGATGCGCTGCCCGGCGGCCTCGCATGGACGCTCGAGTCCTCCCTCAAGGGCGCCAGCGTCGATTTGCCACCCCCTGCAGGCAAGTCCACAGCGGACACGGTGCCGCTGCACATCGAGCGACGCGCGGTCGATTCCGGACACGACATCATCACCGCCAGCTACGCGCGCGTGGGCAAGTTCGCGATGGCGCGCACACTCGCGGCGGGCGGCGCCAGCGTCGAGCGCGCAGTGCTGCAGCTCGGCGCGAGCGCGCCCGAGCTCCAGCAGCGCGGCTTCTGGATCCGCGGCAACATCGACATGCTCGATGCTGACGCATGGCTGGTGGTGAAGGATCAGCTGGACGCCGGTGCGAGCGGCGATTCTCTCGCGCTCTCGGGCGTGGACGTGGGCATCGGTGCGCTGACCGCGGTTGGTCGAGAGTTCAAGGACCTGCACGTCGCGGCGACGCGCAGTGCACGCGACTGGCAGATAGAGCTGCGCGGGCGCGAGCTCAGCGGAAGCGCGCGATGGCAGGCGGCGGGGACCGATCACCCGAACGGCAGGCTGCTCGCTCACCTTCAACGCGCCGTCGCACCGCCGGCGGCGCCGGCGTCGATGACTGCCTGGGGTCCCCCGGCGAAGGTCGATGCGCCGCCCCCCACCAATCCGTGGCCCGCGCTCGACATCAGCGCCGACTCCTTTAGCGTGAGAAACCACGAGCTCGGCAAGCTGGAGTTCGTCGCGCAACCGCACGACGCCGACTGGCGCATCGAAAAGCTCACGCTGAGCAGCGACGACGGTTCCCTTTCCGCGAATGGGTGGTGGCGCAACACGCGCAGCACCCAGCAGACCGACCTCGATGTGAACCTCGATGTGCGCGACCCTGGCCGCTACCTCGCAAGGTTTGGCTTGCCTGACGCGGTGCGTGGTGCGCCTGCGCAGTTGAGCGGCAAGGTCGCCTGGCAGGGGAGTCCCCAGGACTTCGACTATCCGACACTGAACGGCGAATTCAACGTCATTACCGGCCGCGGCCAGTTCCTCAAGCTCGATCCGGGCATCGGCAAGCTGCTCGGAGTGCTTTCGCTGCAGGCGTTCAAGCGTCGGCTCGACGGCGATTACCAGGACCTGTTCGGCGAAGGTTTCGCTTTCGACGAGATCACGGGGATGGTGCGCATACGCGATGGCGTGATGCAGACCGACGACCTGAAAATCGTCGGACCTTCGGCGCGCGTCAATATCACTGGCAGCGCGGACCTCGCACGCGAGACACAGGATCTCAAGGTGCGCGTGCAACCCACTCTGTCGGCGGGTCTCTCGGTGGGTGCAGCGGCACTGATGATCGCCAATCCCATCATCGGCGCCGCGATCGGCGCGGGTTCGCTGCTCGCGCAAAAGATCATGCAGGACCCTATCGAGCAAATCTTCTCGCAGCAGTATTTCGTCAGCGGGAGCTGGTCCGATCCGCAGGTGAGTCGTCGCCTGTCCGCAGCGACGACCAATGGTCCCATGGAGAACGGAAAGTGAGTGCAAAGTGAGTGGAAAACGAGTGGACAATGAGTGGCAAGCGGAGTGGGAAAAGAGTCGCAAATGAGCGTGGCCACTGAACGGCAGGTGACGCCGGGTCGGGCCGGCGCGCGGGCTCGCGTCGCCGCGGTGCAGACCGTCTCGGGCGGCGACGTGGCCGCAAACCTTGCAGCGATAGAACCCCGCGTCGCCGAGGCAGCGCGGCGTGGTGCACAACTCGTTCTGCTACCTGAATACTTCGGCGTATTCGGCGCGCGTGCCACCGACAAGGTCGCGGTTCGCGAGACTCCCGGCGAGGGCGTGCAGCAGGCGTGGCTCGCGCGCGTCGCCCGGGCAAACAGCGTGTGGGTCATTGGAGGATCGGTGCCGCTCGCGACCGCCGATCCTGAACGCGTGCGCAGTGCATGCCTGGTATACGACGCCGAAGGGCGTTGCGTTGCACGCTACGACAAGATGCACCTGTTCGCTTTTTCGCGCGGCGAGGAGCGCTATGACGAATCGCGCACCATCGAGCCGGGCGAGCACCCTGTGCTCGTCGACACGCCGCTGGGCAAGGTGGGACTGTCAGTGTGCTACGACGTCCGCTTCCCCGAACTCTACCGGCAGTATCGCGAAGCGACCTTGCTCGTGGTCCCCTCGGCGTTCACTGCGGTCACCGGTGCTGCGCACTGGCACCTGCTGCTGCGCGCGCGCGCCGTTGAAAACCAGTGCTACGTGCTCGCCGCCGCGCAGGGAGGCCTACACGCCAATGGCCGGCGCACGTATGGACACAGCATGCTCGTCGATCCGTGGGGCGAGATCGTGACCGAGTTGGAGCACGGCGAAGGCGTGATCGTCGGCGACATCGACCCCGAGCGCATCGCGTCGGTGCGCACCGATCTGCCGGCGCTGGCGCATCGGCGGCTATGAAGCGCACGCGTGCTTCGAATCAAGTCGAAGCGCGCGTCGCCAGACGAAGACCCGCGCGGCACTGTGGTCAGGCGCCTCGCGCCTTGAGCAGTACGAGCACTGCCCCGCTGCCCCCGGCATGCGCCTGTGCCTCGCAGTAGGCCAGCACGTCGTCCCATTGCGCGAGCCAGCGCCGGACCTTGTCCTTGAGCACGGGCTCGCGATTGGGCGACGACAGGCCCTTGCCGTGGATCACGCGCACGCAGCGCCATCCGTGACTGCGCGCCGCAACCAGGAAGTCGGCGAGCGTGTCGTGCGCCTCATCGCGCGTCAGCCCGTGGAGATCGAGATCGGCCTGGATGACCCAGTGGCCGCGCCGCAGCTTGCCGAGCACATCGCTGCCCAGACCGCGGCGGATGTAAGTCTGAAGCGCTTCCTGCTCCTGACCCACCTCCCAGTGCGTCGGCGACGGTTCGCTGCCGAACTTGCTCGCGGCCAGCGCATCGGCCTCGTCCGCGATGCGCTGAGCAGGCACCGCCGAGGGCCGAGGCTGGTGATGCGTCGCACGGTTGGCGCGCGCCATCGGCGTGACATCCGCGAACGCCTGTGCAATGTCGACGTCCGCGGCAGTGGCCGGGACGCGCGCAGCGCGCGCTGCGTCGCTCTGTGAAGGCTGTGCCCTTTGCGCTGCCTTGGGTTTCGAGGACTTCGCAAGCAGCGTCCTGAGCTCGGAGAGCTTGGCCATGCACCACCTATGTTACGCGATGCTCTCCAGGTAGGCTTCCGCATCCAGCGCGGCCATGCATCCCGTGCCGGCGCTGGTCACTGCCTGGCGATACACGTGGTCGGCGACGTCGCCTGCGGCAAAGACCCCGGGAACGTTGGTCGCCGTAGCATCGCCTTCGCTGCCGCCCTTGACGTGGATGTAGCCACCCTTCATCGCGAGCTGGCCTTCGAAAAGTTGCGTGTTGGGCGTGTGTCCGATCGCGATGAACACGCCTTGCACAGGCACCTCGGTGCTCGCGCCCGACTTGGCGTGCTTGAGGCGAACGCCGGTCACACCCGAGGCGTCGCCCAGCACCGCCTCGAGTGTCTGGTCCCACTGGATGCGCACGTTGCCACCATCACCTGCTCTTGCCTTGAGACGGTCGACGAGGATCGCTTCGGCGCGAAACTTGTCGCGACGATGCACGACTGTCACGTTACGCGCGATGTTGGAGAGATAGAGCGCTTCTTCAACCGCGGTGTTGCCGCCACCAATCACCGCGACGTCCTGCCCCTTGTAGAAAAAACCGTCGCAGGTCGCGCACGCCGACACGCCCTTGCCCATGAAGGCCTGCTCCGAATCGAGACCGAGATAGCGCGCCGATGCGCCGGTGGCGATGATCAGCGCGTCGCAGGTGTATTCGCCCTCATCGCCCGTGAGATGCAACGGTCGCTTCGACAAGTCCACCGAGTGGATGTGATCGAAGACGATCTCGGTCTCGAAGCGCTCGGCGTGCGACTGGAATCGCGCCATCAGGTCGGGCCCCTGGACCCCGGCGTTGTCGGCGGGCCAGTTGTCAACCTCGGTCGTGGTCATGAGCTGGCCACCCTGCGCCAGGCCGGTGATGAGCACCGGCTTGAGGTTGGCGCGTGCGGCGTATACTGCCGCGGTGTATCCGGCGGGGCCTGACCCGAGAATGAGCAGGCGAGCGTGCTTGACGGGCATGGGCGGCGGGATCCAGGCAGAAGGTTCGACCAACGGACAGAAACGGAACCGAGCGCGTCCGATTCTAACCGATGTGGGGGGCGTTCCCCGGCAGGCAAGAGGACCCACCCAGGCACCCGGCCGGCGTATAATGTGCTGGATGCAATTCGTGCTACAACACCGTGATTCTAAATAGCAAAAAACAGGGCTTCGACCGGGTGCCCGCGCCTGCTGCGCGGCTGTCGCCGCGCTTGGCGGCGCTTGTGCGCGAGTCGTGGTGGCTGCTCTTCGTGGCTGCCTTTGTCTACCTCGCGTTGGTCCTTGCCACCTACAGCCGCGGCGACCCGGGATGGTCCTTTTCGGGCTCCGGCGAGCCGCTTCACAACCGCGGCGGCGTCGTCGGCGCGTGGCTCGCCGATCTGCTTCTCTACGTGTTCGGCGCCTCCGCGTGGTGGTGGGTTTTCGCCGGCGTGGTGCTCGTGGTGACGGGATATCGGCACCTGACCCGGGACAACCTCGAGCGCCATCATGTCTGGCTCGCCGTGCCGGGCTTCCTGATGGTGCTGCTTTCGAGCGCGGCGCTGGAGTCGCTGCGCCTGTATCGGCTTCCGGTCACGCTGCCCGATGGTGCTGGTGGCGCGGCGGGCGCGATGATCGGCAACGCGCTCTCGGTGGCGATCGGTTTCAATGGAGCGACACTCCTTCTCATCGCGCTGTTCGCGGTTGGATGGTCGCTGTTCACCGGCATGTCATGGCTGCGGCTCATGGAGCGTGTCGGTGCCGCGATCGAGCGAATCATCACGTCGACGCGCGCGCGTCGCGAAGCGCGCCGCGAGCGCAACATCGGCGCCGCCGCAACCGAAGAGCGCGAGCTTTTCGTCGAAGCGGTGCGCGAGCGCGACGACGACCGCGAGCCGGTGCTGGTGGTGGCCCCACCGGTGGAAGTGGCACGCTCGGAACGCGTGGTCAAGGAAAAGCAGAAGCCGCTGTTCCAGGACCTGCCCGACTCGCCCTTGCCGCCGCTGTCGCTGCTCGAGGAAGCACCATCGCTGCAGGAGCAGGTCGGCGCCGACACGCTCGAGTACACCTCGCGGCTGATCGAGCGCAAGCTCGCCGACTTCGGCGTCACCGTGAAGGTGCTGGCGGCGTATCCCGGTCCCGTGATCACGCGCTTCGAGATCGAGCCGGCGGTTGGCGTCAAGGGCGCGCAGATCGTCAACCTGATGAAGGATCTCGCGCGCGCGCTGTCAGTGGTGAGCATCCGCGTGGTCGAGACGATTCCGGGCAAGTCCTGCATGGGGCTCGAGCTGCCGAATCCGCGTCGCCAGATCGTGCGCCTGGTCGAGCTCCTGTCGTCGGCGACCTACAACGACACCGCGAGTCCGCTTTCGCTTGCGCTGGGCAAGGACATCGCAGGCAAGCCGGTGATCGTCGACCTTCAGCGCATGCCGCACTTGCTCGTCGCCGGAACGACCGGCTCGGGCAAGTCGGTCGCGGTCAACGCGATGATCCTGTCGCTGCTGTACAAAGCCGAGCCGCGCCAGGTGCGCATGATCCTCATCGACCCGAAGATGCTCGAGCTCTCGGTGTACGAGGGTATTCCGCATCTGCTGGCACCGGTGGTCACCGATATGAAGCTCGCGGCCAACGCGCTGGCATGGGGCGTGGGGGAGATGGAACGGCGCTACCGCCTGATGTCGACACTGGGCGTGCGTAATCTCGCCGGCTACAACGCGCGCGTGGCGGAAGCAAAACGAAGTGGCAAGCCGCTCACCAATCCGTTCACGCTCACGCCCGAATCGCCCGAGCCGATCGAGGAAATGCCGCTCATCGTGATCGTTATCGACGAGCTCGCCGATCTGATGATGGTCACCGGCAAGAAGATCGAGGAGCTGATCGCGCGTATTGCGCAAAAGGCGCGCGCGTCGGGCATTCACCTGGTGCTGGCGACGCAGCGTCCCTCGGTCGACGTCATCACCGGGCTCATCAAGGCCAATATCCCGTCGCGCATTGCCTTCCAGGTGGCGAGCAAGATCGACTCGCGCACGATCCTCGACCAGATGGGCGCCGAGGCGCTGCTGGGGCAGGGCGACATGCTCTATCTCCCGCCAGGGTCGGGCATGCCGCAGCGCGTGCACGGCGCGTTCGTGTCCGACGCCGAAGTCCATCATGTGGTCGAGCATTTGAAAGCACAGGGCGGTCCGCAATATCTCGACGGCATTCTCGAAGCGCCGAGTGGCGAAGCGGGCGACGAGCTGGGTGGCGTCGAGGGTAGCGACGTCGAAGCCGATCCGATGTACGACCAGGCCGTCGCCGTCGTACTGAAGACGCGGCGGCCCTCGATCTCGCTGGTGCAGCGCCATTTGCGCATCGGCTACAACAGGGCCGCCCGCCTGATCGAGCAGATGGAGCGCGCGGGGCTGGTCTCGGCGATGCAGACCAACGGCAACCGCGAGGTGCTGGTCCCTGCCGGCAAGGAGTAGACGGTGCGACTTCGCGCCATCGCGTTCGTGTTCTTCATGGTGACGATGTCTGCCGATGCCGCGTCGATCGTGCGCCTGCGCGCGTTCGTGCGCGAGACGCAGAGTTTCCACGCGAACTTCACGCAAACGGTGTACGACACGCAGGGCCGCCAGACCGCGCAGGCGAGCGGCGAGTTCTCGATCGTGCGTCCGAGCCGGTTTCGCTGGAGCGTAGACAAGCCGTACAAGCAGTTGCTGGTCGGCGACGGTGATCGCGTGTGGATCTACGACCCCGATTTGAACCAGGTGATCGTGCGCAAGAGCGACAAGGCGCTGGGCAGCACGCCGGCGGCGCTGCTGTCGGGACGTGACGAGGTCGAAGCCGCGTTCGAGTGGCGCGAGCTGCCCGCGGCCGAGGGGCTCGAATGGCTGGGCGCGACGCCGAAAGACAAGGACGCGGCGTTTCGCGAATTGCGCCTGGGCTTCGACGCCGCAGGACTCGCGGCGCTGGAGGTGTTCGACAACTTCGGACAGCGCACCGTGATCCGCTTCAGCAACCTGGAGCGAAATCCGAAGCTCGACCCGTCGCTATTTCGCTTCACGCCGCCCGCCGGCGCCGATGTCGTCAGCGACTGACCTTTTCGCGGTCGAGAATCCGGCGACGCCGCTCGCCGAGCGCCTGCGCCCCAAGAGCATAGCGGAGGTGATAGGACAGCGGCACCTGCTCGATCCGGGCAAGCCGCTGGCCGTCGCCTTCGCGTCGAAAAAACCGCACTCAATGATCCTGTGGGGGCCGCCCGGAGTCGGCAAGACGACGCTCGCGCGACTGATGGCCGATGCCTTCAACGCCGACTTCATCGCGATCTCGGCGGTGCTCGCGGGAGTGAAGGACATTCGCGATGCGGTGGCGCATGCGGAGGCGGCGCTGGCGCAATCGGGCCGGCACACGATCCTGTTCGTCGACGAGGTGCATCGCTTCAACAAGGCGCAGCAGGATGCTTTCCTGCCGTTCGTGGAGCGCGGACTGATCACCTTCATCGGCGCGACCACCGAGAACCCGTCGTTCGAAGTCAACAACGCGCTGCTCTCGCGCGCCGCGGTGTACGTCCTCGAGCCGCTCAGCGCCGAGGAGCTCGGTGAGCTGCTCGACCGCGCGCTGGCAACGGCGCTGCCGGGGGTGACGCTCGCGCCCGATGCGCGCGAAGCGGTTATCGGCTACGCGGATGGGGACGGGCGCCGACTCATCAATGTCGCCGAGCAGCTTTCGATCGCGGCGGGAGAAGCGCAAGGCGGCGCGCGCCAGCTCGATCTCGCTTTTGTGGAGCGCACCATCGCCCGATCGCTGCGCCTGTTCGACAAGGGTGGCGAAGCGTTCTACGACCAGATCTCGGCGCTGCACAAGTCGGTTCGCGGCAGCGACCCCGACGCGTCGCTGTATTGGATGTGCCGCATGCTCGACGGCGGCGCCGATCCACTCTACGTCGGACGGCGGATGATTCGCATGGCGAGCGAGGACATCGGGCTTGCCGATCCACGCGCGCTGCAGATCACCCTTGACGCGGTCGCGACCTATGAGCGGCTAGGCTCGCCCGAGGGCGAGCTCGCGCTCGCCGAGGCGGTGATCTACCTTGCCTGCGCTGCGAAGAGCAACGCGGTTTACACCGCATATAACGCGGCGCGCGCGCTGATTGCCGAGGACACTTCGCGCCCGGTGCCACTGCGCCTGCGCAACGCGCCGACGAGACTGATGAAGTCCTTAAGCTACGGCAAGGGCTATCGCTACGCGCACGACGAGCCCGAAGCCTACGCCGCCGGCGAGCACTACCTGCCCGATGGCATGCCGCCGACGCGCTTCTATGCGCCCACCGATCGCGGGCTCGAGGCGAAGATTCGCGACAAGCTCGACACGCTGCGCGCGATGGACGAGGCCGCCACGCACGACGACAGCGGCGAAGGCTGAATAGCACGCGTCGAGCGCAGGCCGTAGGGGTCGAGGCCTCTGCTAAAATCGCGCATGCTCGATATCCAGCTTCTGCGCACCGACCTCGCGGGCGTCGCCGCGCGCCTGAAGACTCGCGGCTATGGCCTCGATACGGCCGCTTTCGAACGGCTCGAAGCCGAGCGCAAGCAGATCCAGACGCGCACGCAGGATCTGCAGGCGAAGCGCAACGCGGCGTCGAAGCAGATCGGAGCGGCCAAGGCTCGAGGCGAAGACACCTCGGCGCTGATGTCGGAAGTTGCAGGTCTCGGGGACGAGCTAACGACATTGGAGCAGCGGCTTGCCAGCGTGCAGGCCGAGCAGCGCGACCTCATGCTCGCGCTGCCCAATCTTCCGCATCCCAGCGTCCCGGTCGGACACTCCGAGGCGGACAACGTCGAGCTGCGGCGCTGGGGCACACCGCGCACGTTCGGCTTTGCGCCTCGCGACCACGTCGACATCGGCGCTGCCTTGGCGGGTATCGACTTCGAGACCGCGGTTAAGCTGTCCGGCGCACGCTTCTATGTCCTGCGCGGTGCGGTCGCGCGTCTGCATCGGGCGCTGGCGCAGCTCATGCTCGATACGCACACGACGGAGCATGGCTATACCGAATGCTATGTGCCTTACATCGTCAATGCCAAGACGATGGAAGGAACGGGGCAGCTGCCGAAATTTGGAGACGAGTTGTTTTGGGTGACGCGCGGTGACGCAGTGATTCGAGGCGACGCGGAAAACGATGCCGCGATGTATCTGATCCCAACGGCCGAAGTGTCACTGACCAATACCGTGCGCGACGAGATTCTCGCCGCCGATGCGCTGCCGAAGAAGATGACGGCGCACACGCCGTGCTTCCGTTCGGAAGCGGGCAGCTACGGCAAGGACACGCGCGGCATGATCCGCGTCCACCAGTTCGACAAGGTCGAGCTCGTGCAGATCGCGCATCCGGAAAAATCCTACGATGCTCTCGAGGAGTTGACCGGTCACGCCGAGGCGATTCTCAGGAAACTCGAGCTGCCGTATCGCGTTCTGCAGCTGTGCACCGCCGACATTGGTCCCGCGTCCGCCAAAACTTACGATCTCGAGGTATGGCTGCCTGGCCAGCAGAATTATCGCGAGATTTCGTCGTGTTCCAACTGCGAGGCGTACCAGGCGCGGCGCATGCAGGCGCGGTTCCGCAACGCGCAGGGCAAGCCCGAGCTGGTGCATACGCTCAACGGTTCTGGCCTCGCGGTGGGACGCACGCTGGTCGCGGTGCTGGAGAATTACCAGCGCGCCGACGGCGGCGTTGATGTCCCCGAGGCGTTGCAGCGTTACATGGGCGGCGAGACAGTCATCGCGCCGACACGCTAGGCCGCGCCTCCACGCCTTCCTCTCTGCGGACCCCCTGGCGGCGTGGGCCCCTCGTCGGGCGGCACGCGCCGCTAGCGCATGTTGCCGGTATGACCCAGTGAATAGCGCCCCGGCTGCGGCCACACGGTGAGCCCGTGTGGCTCGCGACCCACGGCGATTGTCTTGACCTCGCCGCTGGTGGTGTCGATCGCATAGACCACGTTGTCGTAGCGGCCCGAGAGCCACAAGAGCTTGCCGTCGGCGCTGACGTTGCCCATGTCGGGGCTGCCGCCTCCGGGAATCGGCCAGGTCACGTCGACCTTGCGTGTCGCGAAATCGATCACCGACACGCTTCCCTTGCCATGCGGCGGTCCGTGGATCTTGTTCGACCCGCGGTTGGCCACGTAGAGCTTCCGCCCGTCACGGCTCGGATACAGCCCGTGCGTGCCGACGCCGGTCGGGATGAAGTCGATCTGGCGAAAACTCGCGCCGTCGACCACGTAGACACCGTTGGACATCATGTCGGCGACGAAAAACAGGCTGCCGTCGGGCGACGCCCGAATGTCCTGCGGCATCCCCTTCCACGACGTGCACACGATCTCGTCGCGGCCGTCGAAGCCTTTCACGACCGTGGTGGGCAGTCCCGGCTTGATAAGCTGCAGGTATCCCATCACCTTGCGCTCGACGAGGTCGATTTTGACCACCGTGCCGGTGAATTCGCAGGTGAAGATCGCGTAACGCCCGTCAATCGAGAAGTCCGCATGGTTGATGCCCGCGCAACGCGGCGTCGCCAGCGACGACTGCAGCGTCATCGTGTGCGGATCGCGAAAGTCGAGCCGCTTGAGCGCTTCGGCGACGATGATCGCCGACTGCCCGTCCGGCGTGAAATACATGTTGTAGGGATCGTCGACCGCAATGGGCTTGCCCGGCTTGCCGGTCTTGGGATCGACCGGGGTGAGGCTGCCATCGGTGCGATTCTCGGCGTTGTTGGCGACGAACAGCGTTTTCAGGTCCCACGATGGCACCACGTGCTGCGGATTCACGCCGACCCTGAACTTGTCGACCACCGTGAAGGTCGTCGGATCGATGACGTAGACGTCGTTGGACTGCAGGTTGGGCACGTAGACACGCGCGAGGTCGCCGGCGACGGTGGTGCTCATGCGTCCCGCCGTAGCCTCGCTATATAGATTCTTCGGATCGGGAACCGCAGGCATCCCGGGCACGGTCACGATTGCCGCCGGTGGCGCGGGCTGCGCGCCAGCGAGCCATGCAAAGCCGAGCGCCGATGCGAGGGGGACGAGAAGAAGCGCGATGCGCATCGAGACAGATTGATTCACAAAGCTCCCGTGAACGAGTCGATCAAAAAATGAATACACTCCCGCGCGACAATACCGCGATCAAGGCCGCGCCGTCGCACGCCTGATCGCCGTCACCGACCGCGTAACGATATCATCGACCGCAGCCGCGCCGAGCTCCGCGCTGGCGCGCCGTGCGTCGCCGTAAACACCGGCTTTTGCATCGTGTGCCCTGTCCAACGCCTCGGCACGAACCAGTCTGGGGTCGACCGCCATTGCAAGCGAGGTGTCGGCGAGGCCTGCGTGCGAGCCGACTTCCGCGGCAGTGAAACCGCGGCTCTCGAGACGGCGCGCGTAGTCGCTCGTCGCCGCGGCGTAATACTCCGAAAGCGCGTGCACGCGCACCTGCGTGGCCTTCCATTCGCGATCGAGCTTGGCGGCGACCGCTGCATCGCTGCTCTGATAGCCGCCGTGGTCTCCGAGCAGCACGATGTCCCGAAAGCCGCTCGCCCTGAAGCTCCGCGCGGCCGATTCGAGTAGCTGCTCGAAGGTAGGCGCGGGAATGGTGATCGTCCCCGGGAAGCGCATATGGCCGCTCGGCGGGTCGACCGACCCTTCGGGCGTATACGCGATCACTGGCGCGACGAGCGCGTTGCCGAGGGCGCGTGCGATCTTCTCGGCGAGCAGCCGCGCGCGCGCGTTGTGCTTGCCGAGGACCATGTGCGGCCCGTTCTGCTCGGTGCCGCCGATGGGAACCAGGACCGTGGTTGCGCCTGACGCGATCCGGTCGCGCAGCTCGGTCCACGTCAGCTCCTCGATGAAGACGGTGTCAGGAACAGCTGGGAATGCCGGCGAGACGGCCCAAAGCATCCAGATCGACGCGAGCGCCGCGCGACATGCATTCATCGCTCGAATTCTATGCGATCGCCGCAGCGCCGCCAAACGCGACGCGCAGATCACGTGCGATGCACCTCCTGTGCCGGCGCGGAGAAATCACTTTCCCCCGAGCGCGGGAACGTCAGCGCGCAGCGATGGAACTTCACCAGAGGACGAAAACATGCGCAGCCGCGGGCGCGAATCGGGCTGGTTCGCGAGCAGCATGTCGTAGTACGCACGCACGCGGTCGACGAAAGCGACGGGCATGCCGCCCCGGGCGAAGCCGTATTTGGTGTCCTCGTAGTATTCCGGCAGAGCCAGCAGCGGCAGCGTCTTACGCACCGCGGTCCACGAATCGGGACTCTGCTTCTGCTTCTGTGCGAGTATGCGTGCGTCCTCGAGATGCGCGACGCCGATGTTGTACGCGGCAAGCGCGATCCAGGTCCGATCGGGCTCCGCGATGCGCGAAGGCAGCTTGTCCTTGAGGTCGCGCAGGTAACGTGCCGCGCCCAGCGCGCTCTCGTGCGGGTCTAGCCGGTCGGATACGCCGAGACGACGCGCTGTCTCCTCGGTGAGCTGCATGAGCCCGCGCACGCCGGTCTCGCTGGTCGCCTGCGCATCCCATTGCGATTCCTGGTAGGCGATCGCGGCCAGCAGCCGCCATTCGACGCCGGTGGCTTCCTGCGCGTGCTCGAACAGAGGACGATATTGCGGAAGCACGCTTTTCATCCGTTCGTGGAATACGCCGGCGTCGATGCGCGGAACCTGAACGCGCGCGAAATAGCGCTCAATCAATCGGGTCAGGGTGCCATCCTTCCTGATTTGCGTGAAAAAGGCGTCGGCCCGGTCGCGCAGCGCTGATTGCGCCGGCGCGAACGCCCAAACCAGGTCGAGCCGACCGCCCATGGAGAACGCGCGCTCGACATTGAGATAGGTCGACTGCGCGACGTCCGCTTCGTTGGCGGCGACCACTGCGTAGTCGAGCGTTCCATCGGAGACTTGGGTGATCAGCGATTCGACCGAGGACAGCGCTATCGATTCCCATTCGACCTCGGGGTGCTCGATGCGCACGCGCTCCAGCGCCCGCGCGATGCCCGCGCCCTGCAGCACTGCGACGCTGGTCCCCGCGAGATCGGCCCACGACATCGGCCGATACGACTCGATGTTGTAGATCAGCACCGGCTCGACCGTGTAGTACGGCGCGGAGAACACCAGCGCCGCCGCCGGATCGTCGGCGGGGGAAGGGTAGCGATACAGCGCACCCGCGCCCAAGGCTGCGCCGCTGTCGCCCACGGCGAGGCGTGCGCGCGGGTCGCTCGAGGCGACGACTTTGAGCATGAGGCCCTGGCGTTGCGCGAACAGGCTTAATAGGTCGTAGTCGAAGCCGGCGTTGCGCCCGTCGGGCGCGAGGTACCACGTCGAAGGCCCGGGGCGCAGCAATGCGACGAGGTCGCCGCCCTTCGGAGCCGGTGGCGTGGGTGCGGGCCCGCACGCAGCCATCAATGCGGCGGTGACTACCCAGCAGTACGGGCTGCGTCGCTTGGACATCGGCTCGCCTCCGGGTTCATTATAGTCACAGCGGCGTCGAGGGCCGGCCGGAGTCGCGCCGGCGACTTCGTCTTGCCCGGCGGACATGCTTCGCCGATAATGCAAGCCTTCGCGCCTGTCGTGATGATGTTCAACGGCGGGCCGCCCCGCATTGCCTGGTGGCAAACCTGGTCAGGTCCGGAAGGAAGCAGCCATAGCTATTCTCCGCAAGTGCCGGGATCACGGCTCGCCTCCCCAACTCGTTCTTGCGTAGCAGCACGATCGGCCCGATATGACGATGTACGCGGTGCACGTAGGCGCCGCGGATGAATCCGCGCGGCGGTTGCGATGCGCGCGGTCGCGAACCAAACGGATGCAACCCTAGCGCCGGCCGCCGGCGTCTCGCGCCGATCTGTATGAGCTATCAAGTCCTCGCCCGCAAGTGGCGCCCGAAGACCTTCGCGGAGCTCTATGGACAGGAGCACGTCGTGAAGGCGCTCGCGAGCGCACTCAGCACCGGCCGATTGCATCACGCGTACCTCCTGACGGGGACGCGCGGCGTGGGCAAGACGACCATCGCGCGCATTCTCGCCAAGAGCCTCAACTGCGTGAAAGGCGTCACCGCCACGCCGTGCGGCGTGTGCGCTGCCTGTACCGACATCGACGCGGGGCGTTTTGTCGACCTCCTCGAGCTCGACGCCGCGTCGAATACCGGCATCGACAACATGCGCGAGATCCTCGACAACGCCCGCTATGCGCCGACCGTCGGGCGCTACAAAGTCTACCTGATCGACGAAGTGCACATGCTGTCGAAGGCGGCTTTCAACTCGATGCTCAAGACGCTGGAGGAGCCGCCGGAGCACGTGAAGTTCGTGCTCGCAACCACCGATCCGCAGAAAATCCCGGTGACGGTGCTTTCTCGCTGCCTACAGTTCAACCTGAAGGCGCTTTCGCCGGCGGTCATCGTCGCGCGACTCGCGGAGATTCTAGGCGCGGAAGGCATCGCGTTCGACGCGCCTGCGCTCGAGGAAATCGCTCGCGCCGCACGCGGCTCGATGCGCGACGCGTTGTCGGTGCTCGACCAGGCCATCGCCTATGGCGCGGGCGAGGTGCGCGTCGAGGCGGTGCGCGCGATGCTGGGTTCGGTGCAATCGGAGCACGTGTTCCGCATCGTCGATGCACTCATTGCCGGGGACGGCGTGGCGTTGCTCGCCGAGGCCGATGCGCTCGCCGCTCGCAGCGCGTCGATGGGCTCTGCGCTGGACGCGCTGGCGTCGTTGTTCCATCGAATCGCGGTTGCGCAGACGGTGCCGCAGGCCGCGGATTCACTCGAGGATGCGACTGCGGTGATGCGCTACGCGAAGGCGCTCACGCCGGAAGGGGTGCAGTTGGGCTACCAGATCTGCCTGCAGGGGCGCGGTGACCTTGCGCTTTCGCCCGACGAGGCGACCGGATTTGCGATGACGCTACTGCGCCTGCTCGCGTTCGAGCCGGCGGGCGGCGATGCGCCTGAAAGCCCGCGCTCCACGACGTCTGCGCGTGCTGCGGCCCCAGTCCGCGAATCGCCGACGCGCGCGAGCGCGGCCGCAACTGCTTCAGCACCGGCGCCTTCCACCAGCCCCAAGGCGCTCGAACCGTCGATCCCTTCGGCGCCCCCAGCTGCTCCTGCACGCTCCCCGGGGCCCGCTCAAGATGCTGCGTCGGTGCTTCGAATCGACGATTGGCCCGCATTTGTCGCGGGAATGAAGCTCAGCGGGATGGCGCTGCAGCTCGCCGCGCAGACCGAACTCAGGGCGATCGCCGGGAACGAGCTGGTGCTAGTCTTGCCTGAAGCATATCGGCATCTCGCCGAAAAGACCTTCGCCGACAAGCTCAAGGCCGCGCTCGATGCGGCGCTCGGCCGGCGCGTGCGCCTGCGCTTCGAGTTCGGCACTGCCTCGAGCGACACGCTGGCGGTGCAGGAAAAACGTCAGCGCGCGCAGGTGCAGGCGAGTACCGAGGCCGCGTTTCGCGACGATCCCTTCGTGCAGGATCTGCTGCAGCGGTTCGGCGGCACGGTGAAGCCGGATTCGATCAAGCCCATCGAGTAACGCAAATCCCTACGCAAGGAAATCCGAGCCATGATGAAGAATCAGCTTGCCGGCCTGATGAAGCAGGCTCAGGCCATGCAGGACAACATGAAAAAGGCGCAGGACGAGATCGCATCGATGGAACTCGAAGGCGCGTCCGGCGCGGGACTGGTCAAGGTGATCATGACGGGACGCCACGACGTGAAGCGCGTGGCGATCGACGCGTCGCTGATGACCGAGGACAAGGACGTGCTCGAAGACCTCGTCGCGGCCGCGGTCAACGATGCCGTGCGCAAGATCGAGGCGGCGACGCAGGAAAAGATGTCGGGCATGACCGCGGGCCTGCCAATGCCACCGGGGTTCAAGCTGCCTTTCTGAGCGCATGGAGACGCTGTCCAGCCTCGACGAGCTGACGCAGGCATTGCGCTGTCTTCCCGGTGTAGGCCCGAAGGCGGCTCAGCGCATGGCGCTGCACATGCTGCAGCACGACCGCGACGGCGCACTGCGCCTGGCGCGCGCGCTCGAGGGCGCCACGCAGAGCATCCAGCACTGTCAGCGCTGCAATACCTTCACCGAGGACGCGCTGTGCGCGCTTTGCCGCTCGGGCAAGCGCGATGCGAGCCTACTGTGCGTTGTCGAGACGCCGGCGGATCTGCTGATGATCGAGCATACCCAGGCATATACGGGACTCTACTTCGTGCTGATGGGCCGGCTCTCGCCCCTCGACGGCATCGGCCCGAAGGAAATCCGGCTCGATCGCCTGATGAAGCGCGCCTCGGACGGCGAAGTGCGCGAGGTGGTGCTCGCGACCAACTTCACCAACGAAGGCGAGGCTACCGCGCACTATATCGGCGAGCTGCTCGGCGCGCGCGGGCTCAAGGTCACGCGGCTTGCGCGCGGCGTTCCGGTCGGTGGCGAGCTCGAGTACGTCGACAGTGGGACGCTCGCTCAGGCGATGCGCGAGCGGCGCAGCGTCGCCGGCTGAACGATCCGGCGGTTGCACGGCGCAACGCTACGGGAGTAACCTGAGCACGTGTCGACCTCAGACCGATTCCGAAGGAGGACATCATGCTGGTCAGCGAAATCCTGAGGATCAAGGGCAACGCGTTGTTCACGACGTCGCCCGGTGGGACCGTGTTCGACGCGGTCAAGGTCATGGCGCAGCACGACATCGGCTCGCTGGTGGTGATGGACCACGGCAAGATGATCGGCATGCTCACGTTCGCCGAGGTGCTCGAAGCGCTGGCCAAGCGCCAGGGCGCGCTCGGCGACCTCAAGGTCAGCGAAATCCACGTGACCGATCCGCTCACCGCAACGACCGGGCTTGATGTGATGGAGCTGCGCCGGCGCATGCTCGACCGCCACGCGCGCTATGTTCCCGTCGTCGACGGACCGATGCTGCTCGGCGTCATTTCGTTCCACGACGTGGCCAAGGCGGTCTACGACGAGCAGAGCTTCGAGAACCGCATGCTCAAGAGCTACATCAAGAGCGGCGTCGAGGAGTAGGCTGCGTCGCGGCGGAGCCGTCGCGTCCGATCAGAAATACCGCCGGGCGCCGGTCGAGCGCCAACGCAGGCCCCTTGCGCCACGCCTCGATGGGCGCGCTCTTCACTATCTCGCTGTCGAGGGTCAGATCCGCGGCCACGCACAGGTGCGTGCGCGGACGGCACGTCGCCAGGAGCGCAGAGAGCATCGCCTCGTTGCGGTACGGCGTCTCGATGAAAATCCGGGTGGCGCCATCGTGCGTGAGCGCGTCGTCGAGTTGCCTGATGGTCGCTGCGCGCGCCTCGGCCTTGACCGGAAGATAGCCATGGAAGCTGAAGCGCTGCCCATCCATGCCCGATGCCATCAGCGCCAGCGCGATCGCCGAGGTTCCCGGCAGCGGCACCACGACGACGCCGGCGCGGTGCGCTGCGGATACCAGCGCGGCGCCGGGATCGGCGATGCCGGGACATCCGGCGTCCGACACAAGCCCAAGATCATGACCGGCCAGCGCCGGCGCGAGCAGCGTCTCTACCGTCGCGGCCGGCGTGTGCTCGGATAATTCCTCGATGCCCACCGCCTGCAGCGCATGCGGCGTATCGATCGATTTGAGGAAAGCGCGCGCCGCCTTGGGCGTCTCCGCGACGAAGTGCGTGAGCGAGCGTGCCACGTCGAGCGTGCGCTGCGGCAGCACCTCGGCGGGCGCGACACCACCCAGCGTATTCGGAATCAAATACACGCGTCCGCGCGCGCCGCCGGATGGGGCGCTCACAGTACCGCGACACCTTCGTTTGCGAGCATGTCGCAGAGGGCGATGAGCGGCAGTCCGATCAGCGCCGTAGGGTCATCGCTCGCCACCCGCGTGAACAACGCGATGCCGAGCGTTTCCACGCGTACAGCGCCGGCGCAATCGAGCGGCTGGTCGCGATCGATGTAGACCTCGAGCGCGCGATCGTCGAGCGGGCGCAAGCTGCTGGCGACGTCGACCAGCGTCGTCTGCACTCTCCCGCTGTGGCTGTTGAGCAGACACAGCGCGGTGTGGAAGACGACCGTGCGGCCGCGCATCGCGCGCAACAGCTCGAGCGCGTGAGAGCGGTCGCGCGGCTTGCCGACGGCGCTACCATCGCAGGCCGCGAGCTGGTCGGAGCCGATGATCAGATGTGCCGGGTGCGCTGGAGCAACGGCGCGGGCTTTCGCCTCGGCAAGGCGCAGTGCCGTCGCGGCGGGGGTCTCCGCCGGCAGCGCCGATTCATCCACGCGCGAAGCCTCGACCGTGAAAGGCAATCCGAGCCTTTCCAGCAGTGCCTTGCGGTAGGGTGACGCGGAGGCCAGAACCAGTGGGAGGGGTCTCGGGGAACTCGTTGTTTTCACTTGATTCTTTGACAGGACACAGGCAAAAGGCTATTATGCTACGTTTTATTTTCTGCGCGTTCGAATGCGCGCCGGTGCCGCTTTGGCGTGCAGTGAATCGAAGCAAAGCGAACGAACGAAAGTCGCCGGTGAAGCGTCCGTCGGAATCCAAGCCGCAATCGCGCTTCGATGCGTTCAAGCTGGCCGAGCGTGGGGGAAGCCTGTCGGGCGAGGTAGATGTCGCGACCTTGCCGCGGCTCCAGGACCGCATTGCGCACGATCCCGCGAGTGGCGCATCGAGAGTGCGCTGGAGCGTCTCGGGAGGGCGCGACGCCAAAGGCCGGCCTGAGCTGCAGCTGGATCTCGACGGCAGCGTCTTTGTGACCTGCCAGCGGTGCCTGCATCCATTGGCGTTCGTGATCGATCAGCGCACGCAGGTGCTGGTCGCGCGCGACGAGGGCGAACTGGTGAGCTTCGACGCCGAGGAGCCTGAGGTCGTTTTGGCCAAGAGTCAGCTCGATGCGCTGACACTGGTCGAGGACGAGTTGCTGTTGTCGCTGCCGTTTGCGCCGCGCCACCCCGAGGGTGTCTGCGACGCGGCACTGACCGCTGCCGCGGTACAGGTACGCGAATCGCCGTTTGCGCAGATCTCAGCGACCAAGGCGCCGCGCCGGTCGTCGAAATAGCGGCGATCGAATCGAAGTAGAATTGCCGTCGCGACGATGCCGGATTGCGGTATTTGCGTGGCATCTGGAAGTTTGAAGAGACCAAGGAGCAACTGAACATGGCTGTCCAGCAAAACAAAAAGTCGGCATCCAAGCGTGGAATGCACCGTGCGCACGATTTCCTGCCCAAGCCCGCGCTCGCGGTCGAGCCGGTGAGCGGCGAGGTCCATCTGCGTCACCACGTCAGCCCGAGCGGCTTCTATCGCGGCAAAAAGGTCGTCAAGACCAAAGCGGACGAATAGGCGTCTTTCAGGTCGCTCCGTGCACAACCGCTGCCGATCGACCTGTCGCGCCGAAGCACTCGGGCGGGTCGGCATTCGCGTTCGCCTCCGCGCTCGCTGACCTGCGAACACCGACGCGATGTCAGTGATCGTCGCCGTCGACGCCATGGGTGGTGACCATGGTCCGAAAGTAACGGTGGCCGCGTCGCTGCGCTTTCTAGAGGAAACACCTGAGGCGGCGATCGTCCTCGTCGGGCTGGAATCCGAAGTCCGCGCAGCGCTTGCCGCCCATCGCTCGCCAGCAATCGCGCGCATTTCGGTGCACGCCGCCACCGAGGTGGTCGAGATGCGCGAGCCGCCGGCAGAAGCGCTGCGCCGGAAAAAGGATTCGTCGATGCGCGTGGCGATCGATCTGGTCAAGCGCGGCGAAGCGCAGGCGTGCATCTCCGCCGGCAACACGGGCGCGCTGATGGCGATCTCGCGCTTCGTGCTCAAAACCTTGCCGGGCATCGACCGTCCTGCGATCGCGTCGCAACTGCCGACGCGTACGGGAACGACCACCGCGCTCGACCTGGGCGCCAACGTCAACTGCACGCCCGAGCAGCTGGTGCAATTCGCGGTCATGGGCAGTGCGCTGGTGTCTGCGATCGATGGCGTGGAGCGCCCGAGCGTCGGCCTGCTCAATATCGGCGAGGAAGACATCAAGGGCAATGACGTGGTCAAGGAGGCCGGCGAGTTGCTCAAGGTCTCTGGCCTGAATTTCTACGGCAACGTGGAGGGCGACGACTTGTACAAGGGAACCGTTCAAGTCGTGGTATGCGACGGGTTCGTCGGCAATGTCGCGCTCAAGACGTCGGAAGGCCTCGCGCGCATGCTCGCGGATTTCCTGCGCGAGGAATTCACGCGCAACGTGCTGCGCAAGACGCTCGCGGTATTTGCGCTGCCGATCCTGAACTCCTTTCGGCGGCGGGTGGACCCGCGCCGCTACAACGGCGCGACGCTGATTGGCCTGAAGGGCATCGTGGTGAAAAGCCACGGCGGCGCCGATGCGCTCGCCTTCCGCTATGCACTGAAAAAGGCGTACGCCGAAGCGGCGCAAGGCGTGCTCGAGCGCATTGCGCAACGCCTTGCAGCCATGCCGCTGGCTGCTCCTCCCGCTGCGACCGCGACGGTCGCCGCGCCGGAATAGCCCGTGTACAGCCGCATCGCCGGCACCGGCGCTTACCTGCCTTCGCGTATCGTCACCAACGCGGAACTCGCGTCGCGTATCGACACCAGCGACGAGTGGGTTCGCTCACGCACCGGCATTCGCGAGCGCAGGGTGGCGGCGCCGGAGCAAAAGACGAGCGACCTGGCGCTGGCCGCTGCGTTGCCCGCGCTGGCGGCGGCGGGCGTTGCGCCCGCGGACGTCGACCTCATCATCGTCGCGACGACGACGCCGGACATGGTGTTTCCGTCGACCGCGTGCGTACTCCAGGCCAAGCTCTGCGCGGCGCGCGGACCGGCCTTCGACGTGCAGGCCGTGTGCAGCGGCTTCGTCTACGCGTTGGCCATCGCCGACGGCATGGTCAAGGCGGGGACGGTGCGCAACGCTCTCGTCGTGGGTGCCGAGATCTATTCGCGCATCATCGACTGGAACGATCGCGGCACCAGCGTGCTGTTTGGCGATGGCGCAGGGGCGGTCGTGCTGTTGCCGAGCGCGACGCCGGGGATCCTCTCGTCGCACCTTCACGCCGATGGTCGTTACAAGGACATCCTGAGCGTGCCTGGAGGCGTCGCCAACGGCATGGTCTCCGGGCGGCCTTTCCTGCAGATGGACGGCAGCGCGGTGTTCAAGTTCGCGGTGCGCGTGCTCGCCGAGGTCGCGCACGAAGCGCTCGACGCCAACCATCTGCCCGCGAGCGCTATCGACTGGTTGATTCCGCATCAGGCGAATATCCGCATCATGGATGCCACCATGAAGAAGCTCGGCCTGCCTTCCGAGCGCATGGTGTCGACGGTGGACAAGCACGCCAACACGTCGGCGGCGTCGATTCCGCTGGCGCTCGACGTGGCGGTGCGCGACGGACGCATCCGCTCCGGACAGCATGTGATGCTGGTCGGCGTCGGCGGCGGATTTACCTGGGGATCGGTGCTGATACGATGGCAGGCATGAAGCTCGCGATGGTCTTTCCCGGGCAGGGCTCGCAATCGGTCGGCATGCTCGACCGCTACGCAGCGCATCCCACGGTGCGCAAGACGCTCGAGGAGGCGGGGACGATCCTCGGCCAGGACCTGTGGCAACTCGCGGCGGAGGGCCCCGTGGAAGAACTCAACCGGACCGTCAATACGCAACCACTGATGCTCGCGTGCGACGTCGCGGTTTATCGCGCGTGGAAGGAAAGCGGAGGTGCCGCGCCCTCGATGATGGCCGGACACAGCCTCGGCGAGTACGCCGCACTGGTGGCCGCGGGCGCGCTGGCGTTCGCCGACGCGCTGCCGCTGGTGCGCTTTCGCGCGCAGGCGATGCAGGAAGCCGTGCCTGCCGGCGTCGGCGCGATGGCTGCGATCATGAGCAAAGGCATGCAGAACGAGCAGGCGGGGGTTGTCGACGCATGCGCGGAAGCGGCGCAGGGCCAGGTGGTGGAAGCGGTGAATTTCAATGCACCGGGGCAAATCGTCATCGCCGGACATCGCGAGGCCGTCGAGCGTGCCATCGAGTCAGCGCGTGCCCGCGGTGCCAAACGCGGTGTGATGCTTCCGGTCAGCGCGCCTTTCCACAGCTCGCTGCTCAAGCCCGCAGCCGCTCGCCTGCGCGACTATCTTGGCAAGGTAAAGGTCGGCGTTCCGTCGATCCCGGTGCTGCACAACGTCGATGTGCGCAGCGCCACGGATGCCGACGCGGTGCGCTCGGCGCTTGCGCAGCAGGCGGCGAGCCCGGTTCGCTGGATCCAGACCGTCGAGGCCTTCGTCGCAGCAGGCGTGACCCACATCGTCGAATGCGGGCCCGGACAGGTGCTGACCGGGCTGTGCCGGCGCATCGCGCCCGATCTCAGCGTGCTGCCCACCAACGATGAAAACGAGCTCGACGAAGCGCTGGCTTCGACGCGCGGCTGAGGCCTGCGCATGACCGATTCCAGGGCGGCACTGGTGACCGGCGCGACGCGTGGCATTGGCGCGTCGATCGCGCGCATGCTCGCTCTGCAGGGCCATGCCGTCACCGGCACCGCAACGACCGACGAAGGAGCGGCGAGCATCGATGCTTCGCTGAAAGCGATCAGCCCTTCGTGCGCCGGCATCCGTCTCGACGTGACCGATGGCACATCGATCGATGCGGCGGTCGCCGACATCCGCGCGCGGACGGGAGAAGTGCTCGTCCTCGTCAACAACGCCGGCATCACGCGCGACAACCTGCTGGTGCGCATGAAGGACCAGGAATGGGACGCCATCATGGATACCAACCTCAAATCGGCGTATCGACTGTCGAAGGCCGTGTTGCGGGGCATGATGAAGGCGCGCTTCGGACGCATCGTCAATGTCGGATCGGTGGTCGGCTCCAGCGGTAACGCCGGCCAGACCAACTACGCAGCCTCCAAGGCGGCGCTGGTCGGATTCACCAAGTCCCTCGCGCAGGAAGTCGGCAGCAGGTCGATCACGGTGAATTGCGTCGCGCCCGGTTTCATCGACACCGAGATGACGCGTGCCCTCTCCGAAGCACAGCGAAGCGCCATGCTCGAGCGCATTCCGCTGGGCCGTCTCGGTGCGCCCGACGACATCGCGCACGCGGTAACCTATCTGGTTTCAGACGCCGCGGCCTACGTAACCGGCGTGACTCTGCACGTCAACGGCGGCATGTACATGACCTAGACAGTCGAAATCGCTGCTTTGGCATTGACGGCGCGCTTGCCTGCCTTGAACGGCATTGGGCAAATCATGTGGTTCTGGTAAAATGCCGCGCTTTGCTCAATTTAGGGACAGCTCGGAGAACACGTATGGAAAACGTAGAACAGCGAGTCAAGAAAATCGTCGCCGAGCAATTGGGCGTCAACGAAGCAGAAATCAAGAATGAATCGTCGTTCGTCGACGATCTGGGCGCGGATTCCCTGGATACCGTAGAACTGGTGATGGCGCTCGAGGAAGAGTTCGAGACCGAGATCCCCGACGAGGACGCCGAGAAGATCACGACGGTCCAGCAGGCGGTGGACTACGTCGGCGCGCACCTGAAGAAGTAATCATCGCGCCGGAAGCACGGCGCATCCCCGATCCGAGCGCGGATACCCGCGTTCGCCAGTGATCGATTCGACCCATGTCTAAGCGCCGCGTCGTCGTTACCGGGATGGGCATCGTCTCGCCGGTCGGCATCGGACTCGATGCCGCATGGAGGGACATCCTGGCGGCGAAATCGGGAATCACCGCGATTACGCGCTTCGACGCGAGCGCATTTCCTTCGCGCATCGCCGGCGAAGTGAAGAATTTCGACGTCACCCAATACCTCTCCGGCAAGGAGGCGCGCCGCTACGACACCTTCATCCACTACGGCCTGGTCGCAACGATGGAGGCGGTGAAGGATGCGGGACTCGAGGCCTACCAGGGCGATCTAGAGCGCGCCGGCGTGTGCATCGGCTCGGGGATCGGTGGATTGCCGATGATCGAGGAAACGTCCAACGCGTATCGCGAAGGCGGCCCGCGCAAGATCTCGCCTTTCTTCGTGCCGGGATCGATCATCAACATGATCTCGGGACTGGTGTCGATCCAGTACGGATACAAGGGGCCGAACCTGGCGCTGGTGACCGCGTGCTCGACTGCGAATCACAGCATGGGCGAGGCCGCGCGGCTGATCGAGTACGGCGATGCGGACATCATGATCGCCGGCGGCGCCGAGTCGACGGTGAGTCCACTAGGCGTCGGCGGATTCTGCGCCGCGCGCGCTCTCTCGCATCGCAACGATGACCCCGCCACCGCCAGCCGTCCGTGGGACCTTGATCGCGACGGCTTCGTGCTGGGCGAGGGGGCGGGCGTGCTGGTGCTCGAGGAGCTCGAGCACGCCAAAGCACGTGGCGCGCGCATCTATTGCGAGCTTGCAGGCTATGGCCTGTCAGCGGATGCGCATCACATCACCGCACCGCCCGAAGACGGCGGCGGCGCCGCGCGCAGCATGGCGAGCGCGCTCAAGAACGGTGGACTCGCGGTCACCGACATCGACTACATCAACGCGCACGGCACGTCGACGCAAGTCGGCGACATCGCCGAATGCATCGCGGTGCACCGCTGCTTCGGCGCGCATGCGGACAAGCTGGCGGTTTCGTCGACCAAGTCGATGACCGGCCATCTGCTCGGCGCTGCGGGTGGCATCGAGGCGGTGTTCACCGTGCTCGCGATGCGCGATCAGGTGGCGCCGCCGACGGCGAACTTGTTTCACCAGGACCCCAAATGCGATCTCGACTTCGTGCCGAACAGCGCACGGCCGATGAAGATCCGCGCGGCGCTGTCCAACTCCTTCGGCTTCGGCGGCACCAACGCGACGCTGGCTTTTCGCACGATCTGAAGGCTGGCGATGGCGTTGATCGTGCAGAAATACGGCGGAACGTCGATGGGCGGCGGCGAGCGCATCCGCAACGTTGCGCGCCGCGTCGCACGGTTCCATCGCGAAGGACACCAGCTGATCATCGTGCCGTCGGCGATCGCCGGCGAGACCAATCGCCTGATCGCGCTGGCCAGGGAGCTATCGGCCAATCCTGATCCCCGCGAGCTGGACGTCGTTGCGGCGACGGGCGAGCAGGTCAGCATCGGGCTGCTGGCCATCGCACTGCACGAGCTCGGAGTGAGGGCACGAAGCTATACCGGCGCACAGGTGAAGGTGCTCACCGACAGCGCGCACACCAAGGCGCGCATCGTGCATATCGACGAGGAGCGCATCCGCAAGGACCTGAACCAAGGTACGGTCGTGATCGTCGCCGGGTTCCAGGGCGTCGACAGCGAAGGCGACATCACGACGCTGGGTAGGGGCGGTTCGGATACGTCCGGGGTCGCGCTGGCGGCGGCGTTGCATGCCGACGAGTGCCAGATCTATACCGACGTCGACGGCGTCTACACGACCGATCCGCGCATCGTGCCCGAGGCCAGGCGCCTCGATCGCATCACTTTCGAGGAAATGCTGGAAATGGCGAGCCTCGGATCGAAGGTGCTGCAGATCCGCTCAGTCGAGTTCGCAGGCAAGTACAAAGTCAAGCTGCGCGTGCTCTCGTCGTTCGAGGATCCCGAAAGTTCATCAACGGGCACGCTGATCACATTCGAGGAAGACGAAGCCATGGAACAGGCCATCATTTCGGGCATCGCGTTCAACCGCGATGAAGCCAAGATCTCGCTCATGGGCGTCGAGGATCGTCCGGGTATCGCCTATGCGATCCTCGGGCCGGTCGCGGCCGCCAACGTCGATGTCGACATGATCGTGCAGAACATCGGTGATTCGGGACATACCGACTTCTCGTTCACGGTGAATCGTGCCGAATACCAGAAAGCGCTCGACGTGCTGGCGCAGGAAAAAGGCAAAGGCTTCGCCGCGCGCGCGATCATCGGCGACAACAGGATCTGCAAGGTGTCGCTGGTCGGCATCGGCATGCGCTCGCACGTGGGCATCGCTGCCAAGATGTTCAAGACGCTCGCCGACGAGCAGATCAACATCCAGATGATCTCGACCTCCGAGATCAAGACCTCGGTCGTGATCGATGAAAAATACCTCGAGCTGGCAGTGCGCGTGCTGCATCGCGCGTTCGAGCTCGAGCAGGCGCCGCAACCGATCTAGCCGCCCCCGCCTCGCGCCGCGAGAGCGTAAAGGGTAAAATCGCGGCAGCAAAGCACCGCCCGGAGAGATGGCCGAGAGGTCGAAGGCACTCCCCTGCTAAGGGAGCATACGGGCCAAAACCTGTATCGAGGGTTCGAATCCCTCTCTCTCCGCCACTCAGACCGTGTAAGGTCTCAAGACGCAGGTGACACATTGGCTGTGGTTTTTGCCAAGAGCCGCTCGTAGGGAGTCTGCCCATCGAGGGCTCCGTGCGGTCGATGGTAGTTGTAGTAGTCTTCCCACTCGCGAAGCTTGTCGTTGAATAGGTGGATATCGTCGGCAATGCCGTCTTTATCCAGGAGCTGATAAAACTCCTGTTCATCGACGCGGTGTGACCGTTCGACTTTGCCGTTTAAATGCGGTGTCCTAGGTCGGATATAGACATGGCGGATGTCGCGTGCTTCGAGATGCCAGTGGAAGCGGGACTGGAACTCGGCGCCATTATCTGTTTGGATGACCAGCACACGAAAGGGCAGGCGTCGGATGACCTCGTCTACAAAGCGAATCGCTGAAGTTTGGCTGCACGCGTCGTAGACTTTAAGCACCCGAATGCGCGTGCAGTCGTCGATGGCGGTGAACTGATATAAGCGCTTTCCCGTTCCTGCGATCCGCTCGAGGAACTTTACGTCCAATTGCAGGCGGTGTCCGGGTTGTGGCTTCTCATAGCGCCGCCACGCTCGCCCAGCCGGGCGACGCTTCTGATTGGCCGGTAGTAGGTTCAGCCCGTGTCGAATCAGAATGCGGTGGACTGAGGAGCGTGCCAGCTTCAACTGGTGAAATCGCTGCAGATAGTCTGCGATCCTTCCTGGCCCAAAGTGGTAGCGCTGCCGCAGATAGAGAATCTTGGAAACCACCTCGCGCGGGGTGGCCCGTGGGGATCGATGCGGGGCGCGCGGCCGGTCACACAATCCTGCCTCGCCCTGAGCTTCGTATCGAGCCTTCCACTTATAGAACGCTTTGCGCGATAGGCCGAAATGGCGGCAGGTCTGGGCCACGTTCCTGGGCGCAGCGCTAGCCTCGCGCAGCACCTTCAGCCGCCAAGCTAGTACTCGGTTCTGTTCGGTCTTAGTCATGGGCTCTCTACTCCTGGGTTGAGAAGGGAGCCAGAATGTCACCTTTGTCTTGGGACTTCACACAGAATTGGAAGGGGCCCCGCGCGGGCCTTCCGTTGGCCACCCCGACGTGGGTAGCTATCGATCGGTCCGGACGATCAAACCGTATTCCTCCGCGATCCGGATCAGCTGCACCGAATTGTCGGCGCCGAGCTTTTGCCGGATGCTCGACTGATAATTGGCGACGGTCTTGTACGTGAGGCTCAACTTTTCGGCGATCTCGCGTACGGTGTGACCCAGCGCAAGCAGGCGCAGCACCTCGAATTCGCGATCCGAAATTACCTTCAGCGCGTCCTCGGCGTCGAGAACATTGCGCAAGGCAACCGTCTGCGCCACGTCGGGGCTGAGGAAGATGCTGCCTGCCGCGACGGCGCGAACCGCGTTGACCAGAACTTCGGGCGCACTGGCTTTGGTCACGTAGCCGCGGGCCCCGGCGCGAAACGCGCGCGTCGGGAATATGGGCTCGTCGTGAATGCTGAATACGAGCACGCATGCCTGAGGCTCGCGCATCAGCAGCCGGCGCATTGCCTCGATGCCGCTCACATCGGGCAGTGATATGTCCATCACGACGACGTGGGGCCGGCACTGCGAGAAGACCTGGTACGCCTCTGCCGCCGAGGCGGCTTCCCCGACCACGACGATGCCGGTCGCCCGCTCGAGTAGCCGGCGATAGCCCTCCCGGACGACGGCGTGATCGTCGACCAGCAGCACCGAAATGGCTTCGCGTTCAGGCATCGACCGGTGAATCCCGCAGCGGGAGTCGCGCCTCGATCCTGAATCCACCGCTGGTCGCGTTCGACGCCGCGAAGGTTCCCCCCAGCGATTCGACACGCTCGCGCATTCCGACCAGTCCGACTCCAGATCCTCCATTCGATGGCACAGACCCGCGTCCATCGTCGCTGATGCGCAGTTCGATGCAGCCGGCGCCGCTAGCCGCAACGTCGCGCTGATCGAGATGGATCGTCACGCGGCTCGCCTGCGCGTGCCGGGCGACGTTGGTCAGTCCTTCCTGTACGAGGCGATAGAGCGTGATGTTCACGGCTTCGTCGAACGCGCTCAATTCCGCGGCAAGCTTGAACTCGAAGGTCACCGAAGGCATCCGCTGGCGCCAGCCGTCGAGGCAATCTTCGATGGCTGCCACGAGTCCCAGCTCGTCGAGCCCTGCCGGGCGCAGCCTGCGGACGATGTCGCGCACCGTGTCCTGGAGATGATCGACGATGCCGATGATCAACGATGCGCCTCGTTTGACCTCCGCGGCGTCCGGCGGAGGATCCGCGTCCCTCAGCCCGACCGCGTCGACCTTGATCGCGTTCATATATTGTCCGAGCTCATCGTGCATCTCGCGCGCCAGGTTCTTGCGTTCGTCTTCCTGGATCCTGATGTTCGCGCGCTCGAGCCGACGATTCTCCTCCAGCGCGGCAGCCAGCTCCGCTTCGATGGCGATCTGGCGGTGCAATGCCGCGCGTGCATCGCGCAGGCGACGCCAGGCGAACCAGACGAACCCGAGCGCCATGAAAAGCAATATCCCGGGCAGCTCGTCGAGTTGATAGCGCTCGCGTGACTGGGTCAGCGCGGCAATCATCTCGCCCAGTTCGAAATGCGCGCTCAGTACCGCAAACACGATGCCGGCAGCGATCACGATCGCCAGATCGCGCCACGTCGCGGCACCGTCATCGGGTCGATACGTTGCCATCGGGACACCCTCCTTGAGCGGCGAAAGACATTATCATCCCCGCCCGGAGTTGCCCAGCACGGCACGGGCGCCGCAAAACCTGTGCGCGTCTAAAGACCTTTCACGCCGAAGGTGTAGCGCAAGCCCGCCCAGATCATTCGCGGCGCGCCCGGCGCATAGAACGTCGAACTCACCACTGCGCGCTCGCCGTCGATGACGGGAGCCGGGAAAGGACGCGCGATGAAGTGGCCGCTGCTGGTCAATCCCGTCGACCCGAGCTGCGCGGCGGTGTAGTACTTGATGTCGAAGACGTTGTTGACCTGCATGAAGAACTTGAGTCCCGGCGCCGGTCTGTACGCCGCCCCGAGGTTGAACACCGCGTAGCCCGGCGCCTGTCCGGGACCGAGGTAATAGACTCCGTCGGGCTTGTGCTGGCCGTTTTCGTTGCCGCGCGCGACGGTATCGGAAAAGGCCTGCATGTCGATGTTCACGTCGAGTTGCGGGGTGACGGCCAGGTCGGCGTAG